>JACCDV010753524.1_pt1 | contig 71854 bp, 77 predicted proteins | sample 7446131 | NCBI WGS metagenome assembly JACCDV01 (sample SAMN15323448, study PRJNA562643) | freshwater metagenome | isolation source: river surface water | place: USA:Blue River Watershed | collected 2017-08-17
TCTTCCCGCCTTCAACTTCTCTTACCTTGGCAACAACATGAATGTTTTCAAATACCAAGTCAAAAGAGTTGCTAAACGGGGAAAAAAAGGCTTGATTCATTTGAAAAGAGATTTTTTTTCAGCAAGAATGGCAGCTTGCTTTCACACATTGTGAAACATGCCTGATATTAGTCAAAAATTATGAATCATTAATTGATTGCCTCATTAAAAATAAATTGTTTTTCTTACCTATGTAAAGTTGTTTAATATCAGATTGAAATATTTAGTTTGACAAGAAATCAAGAAAAATTTATATTATTAAAAAGGAAAAATATGCAAGACATAGAAAAAATAAAATTAATCATCAAGAAAAATTTTCATTTGGACTAAAAGGCAAAGCAGTATGTTAATCAGTTTTTGGGAATTCAATTGATTGCAGATGAAATAATAGGTCAAGTGAACGGTACAGATTGTTATGATGTGAGTTTATCAGTTACTGACGACTCTATTGAATATGATTGCTCTTATCCTTCTCCAGATTATCCATGTAAGCATATCAATGCATTTAGACATACTCTTTTATCCTATGATATTTTGAATAAAACTCTTGAGGAAAAACATGATTTAATCAAAATGATGAATTCAATGAATTGGTGGTTGATATAAAGCAAAAAATGTTAGAAGATAAAAATAATGCTCAAGGTACTTGGATTAAAATATTAGATAAAAACATAATATGAATAAAGAAGATATACAAGATTGGTTAACACGATATGGTATTGATATTAATGATATTGAAATATTGGATGCTTTAAATTTTTACATTACTTATCCTCAATATATTCAATTTAAAAAAAATGATTATTTTATTGTGAATGTTAAAAAAGAAGTTGATTTACAATCTAGAAATATCGTTAACATTCCCTTTAAATTTGGTCATATTGAAGGAGATTTCAATATTTCTGATAATTATATAAGCGATGTTAATTTTCTACCATTTTATATCAATGGAAGTTTTAAAGCGGTTTATAATCATATTGAAAATATCAATGTACCAATTGTCAAAAAAAATATTCAATTAGGAGAAAATCATATTACATCTTTTCAATTTAATCAGAATATCATTGATGGGTTTTTGGATTTATCAAGAAATAAAATTCAAAATCTAAAAGGTATTCCTCAAGTCAATGATTTTATTGCATTGAATGAAAATCAATTAAAGGATTTAAGTCATTTTCCTATAGTTTATGGAGATATTTTTATACAAAAAAATAAAATTACTTCATTACAAGGTTTACCAGAAAAAATAAATGCGTCTTTAATTGCATATGAGAATGAACTCAATGATCTTCGAGGTTGTCCTTCTGTTATTCAAGGAAGAGCAGATATTTCTAAAAATCCTTTAATGACACTTAAAGGAGTTGCCCAATCTGTTTATTATTTGGAAGTTTCAGCAAAATTTTTAGAGGATTTATACTATTTTCCGCAATTTTCTCAATATATTGAATTTTCTGATATTGAGTCAAGTCCTTTATTGAAATATAATATTAAAAATAATCCAAAATTTTTTGATGAAACAAATTTCTATTTTTGGTACTCTATTCATTTAAAAGAAAAAAATATTCAAGATAATAAACAGATTATTCAAAGCATCACATTAAATGAAAAAATAAAGAAAATAACCAAATTATGAACCACATTTTTATGAAAGAGTTAAATGAATTGGAAGAAAAAAGAGATTTCTCTAATAGTAAAGAATTTATCTTGCAGTGGCTAAAATTATATGATGAAGAATTTAGTGAAAATAATTATGAATTCGAAGTTGACATTCATGGAAAAATAACAGTCAATATTGTAGGTAATTTATTAGCATATAAAAAAAAGCTAAAATGGATACCTATTCAATTTTCGGAAGTTTCTGGTCATGTCTATGTTTATCAAAATAAGTTAGATTCTTTGCATTTTTCTCCAAAAATAGTTGGAGGAGATTTTAATATTAATAATAATAGAATCAAAAGTCTACAATATATGCCACAAGAAATTGGTGAACTATTTGTTGCGTGTTTTAATCGCATTGAATCTTGTCATCATATGCCTAAAAGATTACATGCTAATGTTTATTTGGAACATAACAGAATCAAAAATTTAGAAGGGATTTCATCATATATAGATGGATCTTTATTCCTACAGAATAATAGAATTAATAGCTTAAAATACTTACCTAATGAGGTTTATGGTTATATAAAACTCAATGATAATGAAATATCGAAAAAGCTAAAATTTGATTTTAATAAAGATTATTTATTATCAGAATTATATTCATTACATTTACAAGAAAAAACTGATTTAGAAAATAAATTGATTTTGAAAGAATTAAAAAATGTGCATCAAAAAAACAAAAGAATCATGAAAATTTAATTTTTTTGATTTTTGTTTAAATTTTGATATGATGATGATATGAAAAATTTTGATTATTATACTGAAAAAAAATCTTTTTTAAAAGATGAAGAGAGCATTAAAAAATGGTTGGACATTTATAATGAAAATAAACATTTTCAGATAGAAGTTTTAGCCAATCAAGATGAAAGAATTAATCCTGATACTGGCTTGCCGTTTAAGATTGAATATCCATTGCTTGTTAATGTCAAAGGGGATGTGATTTTAAGAAACTTTAATTGGACTCCGATTAAATTTCATATTATTGAAGGGGATTTTAACTCAGTCAATACTAATATCAATGATTATGCTTTACCAAAAGAAGTGAAAGGTCATTGCTATATTAGAAGCAACCATCATTATTATTTACCTGATCGCATTTATGGTGATTTTTCATTAAATCCATCTAGTAAGTCACAATATTTACACTTTCCTCAAGTCGATGGAAAGATTCAGTCAGAGCAGAAAAATGAGGAAATTTATCAGAAGAAAAATGATCTACAAAAAAAATTTGATGAAGAATATCAAAAAATTTCTTTATGCTTAGAAAACAATACAATGATTGTTACAGAAGATTATCAGTTGATGAATTTAGTGATTCGTCAATTAATTGAAAAAGAAGTGATATCATTGAAGAGTTTTCAAAGATATTTATTCGATTTTGGAACGATTTTACAAGATAGAGATATCTATTCTTACGTTCGTGGATATTTAGATAAAAATTTTGAGGAAAAAATTTTTTTAGACACCTTAAAAAATGATAAAATGCAAAATTCTTTATTTTTTGATAGAAACACACATGATTTAACAAAATTTTCTGTTAATGATTTAGAAAAAATACTTTTGCTTAAGTTCGAGAGCCTTAATAAAAATCGTTTTTATCAATTTAGCTTTTTAAAGCATGAATCATTGTATAATAAAGATAATATACATGAAGCGATTAAAAATATTTATCCAAAAATGAATGAAGAGCAAAAAAAAGCCATTGATATTCAATTTTATCATATCATGCCTCGTCTTGAAACTGTCGTTAGCTCTTTTAATAAGGAAGACTTTTCTTTGAATCTCATTCATCAATATTTTGATATGTTTGAATATAAAAATGTCTTTCAAATGTTCATAGATAATTTTCCTAAAAAATCTGAATATACTGATGGTTATAATGATCAGCAACTTGAAATTTTTTTTACGGAAATGATTAAACACAATAAACAATCAGATAAACCATTTTGGAATTTAGAAAAAAATCCAGAAGGACCAATATGGTATTATGAGCAATGCATTAAAAAATACAATGAAAAAAAATTTGGTTTTCCAAATTATCAGAACGTTCTAAATAATCTATGGAACATTTTGCCATATGAAGTCAAGAAGATCAAAAAAAATGGTCAATTGTATCAAGAGCTTGATACTAAAAAATCAAAATATCAATTATTTTTAAATTTATCATTTCTGAGCAAATTATGGAATCTATGGAAAACATCTTCTCCAGTTGAAATATTTTTGAATCCTGATAAAAATGTTCAACATTCTAAAAAAATAGTTCAAAATCAAGAAGAGTTAGATGATATAACAGGAATTAATATCCAAAATGATGAACAAAAAAATTTAATACAGAAATTTCGTGATGAACAAACTTTTTTTCAACAAGTTTTGAAAAAAATTAAACCCCTGGAACATTTATTATCTTATGAGGAAAAACACTTTTTTCAACATTCCTTTTACAATAATTTTCATGAGATATTACAGCAATTTAAACAAGACATCAAAAGTCAAGAGTTAGCTCTTTTTATAAAAAAAGAATTTAATACAGATTCTAAATATGAAAAATTATTGGATTTATTACATGAGCAAGTCATTTCAAATGTAACAAAGATTATTGATAGAAGCCAACATCTTTCTACCTCTAGGCAAAATGTTCAAGAAACTTTTTTATCTGAAAAAAATCAAAATATGAAAAATTATTCTCATGGAATTTGATTTATGATTCTTTTATGCTATAATATAAATGACTGATAACAGTCATTTTTAAAAGGAAATAAAAATGAAAGAAGATGTTAAAAAAATTAATCTAGCCTTCTCAAAAATTTGTAAACAAGCAAATAAAATGGTGGAAAAAGAGTTATTGAAGTTTCATGACTACGATGTAGATTTTATATCTATTGAGACTCGTCATGATTATAATGACGAAGGCTATGAAGGCTATAATTTGACGATTGATGAAATAAGCGTAAACTACGATTATGAAGAGGCAGAATTTCATAAATTAGGGAGTAATGAAAAAATATCTATATATTATTTATGTCAAGCAATTATTGATGCGGTTAATGCACTTGGTTTACATAGTGATATTCCAATTAATATGTCAGTTAGTCGTGAAGAATTGACAAAAGCGAGAATTTTAGCACAAAATAAAAAAATAAATGACTCACTTGATTTGAATAATACAACAGTTAAAATTACCAGAAAAATTTAAGAGGTTTTATGAATTTAGAAATGATTACTTTGAATAAAAAATTCATTAAAGAAATAGAAAAAGATTTAGATGAAGGCTTAACTGATGAAAAAGTCAATCACATTATAAAAAAATGCGTGAACTTTTGCAGAGAAGAAGAAGATATTTTAAAAAATAGAAGCGTTAATCATTTCTTTTTTCAACTGATGGTCACAAGTGCAAATCATCTTTCTGAGCAATTATTGGTGAAAAAATCTTCACAAGAAGTGGATGAAGAAATCAATGAAAATATGCAAAAAATGAGACAAAATACCTTGAAAATGCTAGATAAAGCGCGAGTAAAGTTTATCAATATCAATGATACACGGCAAGAAGAAGAAAAAACAACATTGATTGATGATACCATTAAATCTAATACTATTAGTCAAATTATTGCAAAAGTAACTAAAATAATTGCTATAACTGAAGAAAAAGATATTGCTAATTGGGCAAGATTGCAACTTAATTTAAGTGATATCTATTATTCATTAATAGATCGTCAATCAATCGCTCGTGAGAATGTTCATCTCTTGCGACAAGAAAAAGAGATTTTGAAAAGTTTTCCTCATTAATCAACAAAATAAATAATCAAATATGAATTCTATTATAGACAAAATTATTATTCATCATGATACATTTTTAGAAAAAGAAATTAAACCCTTAATTGAATCATTAGATTTATTGCATCTTGAAATTATTCAAATAAATATCATTCAAAATAAAATCAAGAATGAAGATTTTTTATCTGAAAATATTTTACAAGATTTGATTCAACAACAAAATAATAACAAGGTTTATATATTAAAATACATGAAGGAAAAAAATATTGAATTTTTTGTTGATGTTCTTGAGCAAATGATGACTGTGAGTCTTGATATGCAAGATACTATTTCGGAAATTTTAATTCAAATGAAGAAAAAATTAAATTCTCTGCATTATTTGTTAAATTGTTTATTTCAACAGATTGAAAAAATACCAGGGGCTATCATGTTCATGAATCATGAACCTATTATTTTATTTCAAAACGATCATCTACAAAATATGATTTTACTTTTTTATGATCAAATTCAAGAGTGTCAAAAAATCATCATGGAAAAAGAAAAAATATATCAACAAGAAATTGAAAAAATGAATCAATATGCTATTTTGTATAAACATTATTCACAAAATAAGGAAATGTAAGCAATACTATGAAAAAAATTAAAACAGTTTTTAAAATTGATAGACAAACAGATATGGCTACAGAAGAAATTAATTCTTCTGCTCAATGGGTCATAGAGGGAAAAGGGGTTGCTACTCTGAAGGTAGATGGTACAGCTTGCATGATTAAAGATGGTCAAATTTATAAAAGATTTGACAAAAAACTTAAATCACCATTCATGAAAGCACTCAGAGCTAATCCTGATTTTATCATTGAGCCTCATATGTTTAATGAACTGCCTCAAGGTATAGAAGCTATTGCTTGTCAAGAAAAACCAGATCCAGTCACCTATCATCATCCTCATTGGGTAAAATGCTCTTTGCAAGCTCCTGAAGATAAATATCATATGGAAGCTTTTCAAAAACTAAAACAACCTACTGATGGTACATATGAACTCATTGGTCCTAAAATTTCCCATAACCCTTATGAGTTAAGTGAACATATACTGGTTAAACATGGAGCTGAAATTTTAAATGTGCCAGATAGAACATATGAAGGCATTAAAAAATTCTTGGAAAATTTAAACGGTGAAGGTATTGTTTTTTATCATCAAGAAACAGGTGATATGGCAAAAATTCGTAGAAAAGATTTTTTAATGTTTTGGTCACATGAGGATGTTAGAACAGTTAGAAAACAAAATGCCAGAAAGATGAAATAATTAGAAAAAAATCATGATATAAATTTTTATGGTGTTTTTTTTCTTTTTTTTAATAATTTTTCTTGAAAAACTTCACAGAATGACTGAATTTCTTTTCTGCTGATTTTTTTACTTTCTTCAGAATTGCTCCATAAAAAATAATAATTATTTTCAGTTAACGATATATCTTTTTTATGTCTTTGATCAATTGGTAAGATTGAATCTTTCATTTGATAAGGAAATTCTCTTAAGTTATTATCTAACAAACTGACATGGCTATTTTTGGCAAGTAATTTACACCAACTTTGAATATGTGCTATGCCATTATTTTCAGAAGAAATGACAGGATATTTACTATTAATCAAAGAGCAATGCATTAACAATGTTCCTAGTCCATAACCTCTGTGATTGGGATGTAACCAGATGGAATAAATTTGAGTAACTCGCTCTTTTTTTTCTGACTCTTTGATTTTTTCAGCATTTAAAAGCTTTTCTTTTTTGATAGAATATAAAGACATGAATCCAACAATTGAGCCTTTTTGAATTTCGGCAGTTTTACTCAAAAGGTAAGATGTTCTAATACCTTCTTTGAAAATCAATAAATGAAGATTAAGATTTTTTATAAAAGCACTGTCATGGTAAGATTTATCAATGAACTCTTTTTCAAGACTTCTCTCAGTATCTTTTTCTAAAATATTGGTTGGGCTGTGGTTGAAATTCATGCAATCATTTTATAATAATTGAAAAAATTGTCAATTTTTTTGACTTATGAACGTCAATATTTTATGATGGTTTATCAAGGAAATATTTTGAAAATCGTAAAATCTAAAGTAGACATTGAAAATTTTCTACATCACCATGAAATTGATGAATTTGAAATTATTTTAATTGAAAAATTCATTGAATCTGTTAATCATTTAGAAGCTGATTTTTTAATGAAAGCTAAAAAAAGGGGACATGATTATGTGGTTAATTTGTTATATCCTTATCAAATCAAGGGAATCAATCAATTGCCTATTCAATTATATGATACATATGATTTGGACTTTGAAGATAATAAAATGATTGTTTTCAAAGGTTTTCCTATTTATGTTCACGGTACGTTGAATATTGCTAACAATTTAATTCAAAACTTTCAAGATGCTCCACATATAATTGATGGGCAATTATTGGCTATGAATTGTCAATTAAAAAACTTGAAAAATATGCCTCTTGTTAGAAAAAATATTTATTTGGCAAATAATAAAATAGAATCATTGGAAGGTATTCAGTCTCATGTTTATGGCAGTCTCAGTATTGGTTTTAATCAACTAAAAAACTTACAATATGGACCTGAAATAATTGAAAATAATTTAATGATTTATGGAAATAAAATAGAAACATTCAATTTTTTCCCTGATAAAATTAATGGAAAAATTTATTGTTATGATCAGCAAATTGATATTGATGCTGGTCCTAGAATATCTTGTGTATCTGAAAAAAAGAGAACAGATTTTTCATTTTGGTATCAACTTCATTTAGATGATAAAGCTCAATTTGAAAATGAATATATACAAAAAAATTTACAAATTGAGCCTTCAGTTAAAAGTTTCAAAAAAATTTAATTAATCATTTTGAAATCAGTAGGAGAAATTAAATCTTCATCTTGAATGATAAAGCCAAAAATTCTTTTTTGAGGCTCTTTGTTGATATTTAATTGTCCAATTTTAATATTGCCTTTATGAGAAATATTTTTTCTAACTTCATTTAAATATAATTCTCTTTCATCAATAAAAGTATCTCTTTGACGAGCATATACATTGATGTTATTGTTTGTTTCTTTTTTATTTAATTCAATGACATTATCATGAGATTGTATAGAAGGAGAAAGATCTTGTTTTTCAATATCTTTAGTATGAGGTTTTAATGTATAAATATTATTTTCTTCTATCTTTTTTTTATCCAAGAAAGAATCAATTTCTGCATAAGATGCTTGAATCATTTCTTTTAAATGTTCATTATTTATTTCTCTGATTTCAGGACTGTAATCTAATTCTTGAAAAAATCCTTCTATCACCTCTTTAAAACAATGAGATTTTTGAATATGCATGAATTTAATTTTTTGTTTTTCTCCAATGCCATACTGTTTTTCAGAAATGAATTCGTAGTTATTAAAAAATGGTTCATAAATGTTATAAATACAAATAAAGCAATCATGTGGTAAAATAAATGGTGTATTGACTAATTCATTAAATGCAATACTATCAACGCCATAATGATCTTCTTCTTCATTTTTAAAACCAGATAATTTATAATAACCTTCATGTTTCCATTGACCATTAAATTTCAAATTTTTTGGAGAGTTCAACCATTTGTTGATGTCATCAATCCAGTCATCATTTAAATCTCTTTCAAATTCAGAATCTAATTGTAATTCTTGAAAGTAACTCAAAGAAATCCAATCAATTTTAGATTCTTCTGAAATTTTTCTAGGTGTTTTAGATTCTTTGATATAAGCTTTAACATCTTTTTGTGTCAAATCACTGAAAAAATCTTCCCAAGGCTCCAAGCATTTTAAAAAACTGCCAAGTGTTGTTCCTTCTTCAAAATGAGTTTCACAATTCCACCATTTAACCCAAAATTTGAAATCATTACGAGAAGATTTTTGTTCGTATTGTTGAAAACTAGTCATAGGAATGATTGCATTTTTTGCAGAATAAAAAACCCTTAAAATGCCATCAGCACAAAAATATAATTTGTAATTCATGATATTTTCCTTTTTCAACAATATAACATTAATTTAAATTTTTATCAATCCTTTTACTCATTGATTTCAAATAAAATTAATGTAAAATATCCACATGAAAAAATTTAATGTTAATCTTTTTATTAAACAAATTAAAAAATTCAAAAATGAGAAAAATTTTGATGCTATTGAATTATTATTGCATGAAAATCCAGAATTTTATTTTATCAAAAATTTTGATGCATTTTGTTCACAAAATGAAATGAAACAATTTATTGCTAAAGATATTAGGTTAAAACCGTATTCTTATTGGGTTGATAAAGTGAAAGAAAATTATAAAGAAAACATATCTTCTCATGTGACTACTTATGTTTTGTCTCATTTAATAAAAAAAGATAATTTAGATGATGTATCAGAAAAAGATTTGAATGTTGTCCAATATGGTTTGCAAAATAATCATTTCAAGAATTATTTGGATATCAATAAATTCATTATATTTTGTCGTTATTTTCATGATAAATTATTGCCCGCTGTTTCAGATATGAATACTTTATATCTTTTTATTGAAAATAAAAATAAAGATTTCAAAGATGCATTATATCCTCAAAAAAAAATAATCGTTCAAAATTTTTTAGATCAAAAAATTATTGATATATATGGTAAAGAAAATTTACTTTTTTTTAACTTTTTTAATAATTTAACTTTTAAAGATAAAGAGACTTTTGAAATTGAACAGTATTGGACGGATGAGAGAAAAAATGCATGGAAGAATATGGGATTTTCACAAGACTATTTAAACTCTAATATGGTTTATTCTGCTGATAATTGCGATACCAGTTTTAAACTTAATCAAAAATTAAAAAAATTAAAAATCGATACAGCATCTCTTGATATCATTCCTGCCAATAAAGATCATACTTTAATGAGTTATTTATTCTTTAGGGGAAAATTGACCACTTGTAAAAGGTTAAATTCAGATTATGAATTAAAAAATTTTAATACTCTTTTATTAATACAGCATAAATCAATGACGAATCATGACTATAAAGAATTATTTAAAAAATTAAAAAAAATAGATTTGAACAATATTTCTCAAAAAACGATGGGCGACTGTTTATTTTTAAATGAAAAATTATTTCTTAATTTATCAGATATCAAGCAACCAATGATATCAGAGCATTATCAATTCAATGCATTGCATTTTTTTAATTTACATCATCAAGAAAAATTAGATGATTTATTGATGAGGTATCCTCAGTATGCCAAAAAATGTTTTTTAAATATAATGAATACATTTCAAAGAAGTTACTCGAACCTTGATATGTATGAAAATTTTTTAAAAGATTTTGTAGTTTTTTTCAAAAAGTTAAATTATCAAGCAGAAGAATTTCATTATTTTTTTGATCAATTTATTGTGAATATGCAAGAAAAAGATAATTTGTCAAAACATTATAATTCTATTGATGTTTATTTTAAACAATTTTTAGTTCATTTTTCACCACTCATGATGGATTATGCATCTTCTGAGCAAATTCAAAAAATCGATAACATTTTGATAAATAATCAAAATAAAAAATATTTTGAAAAAGAGCAATTAAGAGAATGTATGATACTTTTAGATAATATTAAAATCATTAAAAATTTGAATTTAGAAGAAAAAAATAAAAAATCTCTTGATATAAAGTATAAAAAAATTTAAAATAAATAAAAAATAATATCATGAAAAAATATCGTAGAGAAAAATATGACCCAGAGTATACGAAGCAAACTGTTGAATATGCTCAAGGATTAATTAAAGCAGTCGTTAAACATAAAAGCGCATATAGTTTTAATGCACTTGTTGATTATACTTATCAACTTTTACAGGAAAAACATTTAAGTAAATATTCACATCAGGAGATTTTTCAAAATCTTTTCACACCTTATTTAACCATAGAAGAAAGTCATAAAGAAAAATTATTCAAGATTGCAGATTTTTTTTTCAAAAGTGGTGATCCTTATTATTATTCTGCTTATTGTACATTAGAATTAAAGTATCCAGAGGTTGAAAAAATTGTGAAATTAAGACTTGATAATCGCTATAAAGAATATTTGATTGATAAGATATATGCTGATGATTATTTGGAATATTTAGATAAATTAAAAAGTTTAAATGCCATTCCTAAAAAAGAAACAGAGATTCAATTCTTTAAAAAGAAATTATCTAATTATCGCTTAAGACTTTTGGTTGAAGAATGTCGTTATACTAATTTTTCTGAAAAAGAGGTCAGACAAATTATGGCAAAAGATATTATTGAATTTGTGACTACAAAAGATAAAAATGTTTTAAATCAAAATTTACAATTTTTGGTGATTGTACCTTTTGTTGCTAAAACACTTCTCATTAAGAAAAATTTGAAAAAAGCTTTGTTGGATTTTTTAGAGCCTGAAAAAGAAGATATATTATTTAAAATTAGAAGTGATTATAGAAATATTAATTCATTAAAGTCTATTTTAATACATTATGATATGCTGAATTTACATGATGAAGTACAACCTGATCCAAAAATTAAATTTATTAATTATCATTTAGCATTTGATCAAATTATTGACATTTATTCACAGAGTGATTTTCTAAAAGCTATTAACCATCATAATATCATTCATTATGCTCTTGACAGTAGGGGCAAAGTCAATAAAATAGAAGAAGCAAGAGTTGAAATAGTTGACGCTCCAGTAAAAGCTTCAAAACCTAAAAAATTATAAAGGAATATCATGACAATTAAGAAAAAAGCGACTAAAACTTATGGTGAAATGTTAAAAAATAAAATGTTTAACGAATTAGTCTCAGAATTATCAGATTTAAAACAACATGCTCCAGAAGTATTTAAAAAATACAGTGATCCCAAGGAAGATGGGGCATTTTCTGATTTGACTATGTTATTTTATTATTTGCCACAATATTCATCTAAAATGATTCAACTTGATATTACTCAAAGACCAAGAGAAGAATTGGAAGAATTTGAACATGAAGGAGTCAAAGCTTTTAGAGATATTAATCATAATTATTATACTGTTGATGCCAATGATGCTATTGATGTAGTAGAGCAAAAAAATCCTGTCTTTATAAAGAGCAAAACAGAATTAGCAGATGGTGTAAAAGAATTATTTAATTTCTTGGTTGATAATGATGCTCAGGTTGAAATTTATTTCTCAAATGAATATGGTAAAAACGCCTTATTCAAAGCTTGTGAAGATGCTACTCCAAGTTATATTGAAATGCTACTCAATACTGGAAAAATTAATTTATTTGTTGAAGATGGAGCTGGAAGAGATGCACTTTATTATGCTGCTGCTCAAGAAAGACTTGATATAATGGATTATTTGGTCAATGAAAAAGGTTTTGATGTCAATAAACAAATGTTATTAGAAGATAATCAAACTCTTTTGCATATGGTCTGTAAAAATGCAATGGATGATGAAGTATTCTCAGTCATTGATAAATTAATTGAGATGAAAGCGGATTTAACTTTGGAAGATTTCTCTGGCATGAAACCTCATGAATATTTACAAGAAATGATTGAAGATGAGGGGCATCGTTTTTCAGAAGTGCCTGAAATTTTAGAGCAAGGAAAACAATATTTAGCCATGATGCAAGAGCGTGTTCAAGCATTAGAAGAAGAGTCTCATCAACAAAAACCTAAATATCAAACTTCATTTTGATATACTTAATAAAATGATATGAATTTAAATAAACAATTGTGGAAAAAAATTGAATTAGATTTTTTAGATGATGATGCTAAGCAATTGGCATCATTTTTGAGTCCTTATTATTTGCAAAGTTATGGCTCTCGTCAATTAATTGATATTAAGCCTTGTATAGCAAGTGAACAAATTAAGGATATTCAAGAACAATGTAAATATTTTCAAACGAAGGTTAATATTTGGCCTGATTCTTATTACTATCCAAAATTTGATGAAAATAAATTATCATCAGATAAAATAATTAAAAGTTTTAATCATGAAGGATTGGCTTTTGATATTCCAATTATTTCAGCATCTTCTGTGTTTATTTGTCAAGATATTAAAGCACTACAAATAGACGGTATTCCAACTAGAAATATTGACTGTGAATATATATGCGAAGACTCTATTGTTTATCAAGATTATTTAGATTTTGCAAAAAAAAATCCTATTGAATTATTTTTTTTAGGCTCTGATGATGGACATTTGGCTATGAGATTTCCTACTGTTGAAAAAGCAAAAGAATTTTTGAAATCAAAAACATTTATGAATGAACTATTTAAGGATACCATATCTTTGAAAGATATTGTGGAGTTAAAAAAAATGGTGCCTGATGAATCTGTAGAAAAATTATTTGAAAAAATGATTCATTTTTATAATTAATGAATTAAAAATGCATGATTTTATTCATACTATTTCAAATAGTTGATTGCTATTTGTAATTATAAATATAGCAAAAATTTAATTAAAAATATTGAATGGAAAAAAATGAAAGAACATGAAATAAAAATGCAAGAAAAAATACAGCAACAAATAAATTTGGAAAATCTTGCAAAAAACAATCAAATTTTAAGGGTTGTAGCAGGCTCTCATGCATATGGCACGAATATACCTAGTAGTGATTGGGATGAAAGAGGTATTTTTATCGATATCCCACAAAGAGTGTGTTTGCCATTTGAAAAAATTGAACAAGTTCAACTATCAGAAAATGATGTTGTACTTTATGAATTGAGTAAATATTTTAATCTTTTATTATCACAAAACCCCAATGTACTGGAGTTGATTTGGGCAGCTCCTCAAGATGTATTGTTTAAAAATGAAGCTGGAACTATTTTGTTAGATAATAGAGAAAAATTTTTGTCAAATAAAGTACAAGATACTTATGTGGGTTATGCTGATTCACAGCTCAAAAGAATAAAGGGACATAATAAATGGATTAATAATCCACAACCTGAAAATGAACCTGAGATGAAAGATTATTTTAGTATTGTTTTCAATCATTCTGAGAAAAAAGAATTTAATAAGAAGATAAGAACGGCAGATACATTAGCTGTGAGTATTGGCAATGATAATTTTATGCTTTTCTCACAGGAAAAATTAAAAAATATCGAGTTGCCTTTTAAGGATAAGAACACATGGTTTGATAACAAAGGAAATCCTTTGTATATCAAATTAACAGATTTTAATCATCTTGTGAAAGATCAACCTAAAATTTTTCCAGAAATGCTTGTAAAATTAAATAAAGGTTTATATCAAGATGCTCATGATAATTGGAAAAACTATTGGACGTGGAAAAAAAATAGAAACGAAAAACGCTCAAACCTGGAAGAACAATTTGGCTATGATACTAAACATGCTATGCATCTTATTCGCTTATTAAGAAGTGGTGTAGATATCTTGAAGTATGGCGTTGTGCCTGTTAAACGAGAAGATAAGGATTATTTACTAGATATTCGATTTGGTAAATATACCTACGATGAAATTGTCAAAGAAAGTGAAAGATTAAAAGATGAAGTCAAAAATATTGGAAATAAAGCAAATTTACCAGATGAACCAAATTACTCTTTTGCAAAAAGTATCATGATGGAGATGTATTCTCAACAATGGGGGGTTCATTTTGATGTCAAAAATATTTTATCTGAACAAAGGAAAAACAAACCTTAAATTGTTTTGACTTTTATTTTTTTTCATGCATACTGACAAATATAAATGAATTCATAATGATCGATGTATAGGTGTTAAAATGTTAAAATATTATAAACAAAAAGGTTTTTCTTTAATTGAAACATTTGTGGTTGTTGGCACCATTACTTTTCTGGCTGTCGGTGTTTTTACAACAGTAAACAAGCAAGTCAATAAAGCGCAGACAAGTAATTTATCAAAATCACTTGAGCAACTTGATAAAAACATTAGAAATGCTTTTGTGACCATTGGAGATACATCTACTTTAAATAACAATATGCTTGCCATGAATGGTCTATTGCCTAAAGATATGAGCTATATTGCTGCAAATAATGCAATCATGACATCAGTGGGGGCTAATATTAATGTTGGTCAATCTGTTTTAGGCACCAAAAGTTATTCCGTCAGCACACAAGTGCCTAAAGTTAATTGCTCTGAACTTTTAAGTGATAAAATTATTGCCGATTCAATCAATATTTTTATTAATGATATTCCCGTGAAACAAAATGGTACATTGGTGGCTGATCCATTATCAACCATTACAACATCTTGCCAAAGAGATTTGAATACAGTTGAATTTAACAACATTATACAAGTAACAGGCTCTATACCTAATGCATTGGGAAATCCCAATCCATTGAGAAATCAAGATACAAGTGCTATGATATCTTCACCCACTAATTTAGATATTAACGCAGGAGCCGCGAGTTGTCCTGCTGGTACAACAGCAGATGTGTTTCAAGGTTGTACGTGTCCAGCACAAACGAGATGGAATGGCTTTAGTTGCTCTGATATATCAAGCATTAGAAATAATTGCGGACAAGGCTTTAAAAGAGATTATGGCAGTGGTATTTGCATAGTTGCCAATCCAGTTAATATTGAAAAAACAGTTTCATTAGACCCGGCTTCATTAGCTGTTCGATTTGCAATCAATGATGCCAATATTGCTGCTGGGCTTAATCCTAATATTGCAGCTACTTCAGGAATATTTGCCTATAATAATGCACAAACAACAACGAATGTAACGGCGGGAGGAGTCATAAATCCAAGCATATCTGCTATTAACTCTACATTAAATCTAGGCTTGGCAAAATCTGTGAGCACAACATCCTCAACCGACACGACTTATGATACAACAATTTCTAAAATGATTCCCAATCAATATGGGTTTTCTCCGTCTACAAATTATACAAATGCTGAAGTTATTGCTCAATGTGCGGCAGTAGGTGGAAATTTTATGGGTCAATCTTGTCAAGTATGTATGGCGAACTCAGTTTGGGATGGCAGCAGATGTGCAAGAGTTCCTGGTTAAAAAAACTCTTTATAGCTTTTTGTGAACAGTTTTTGCATGATTGGATGTTATTTAATAACATATTTAATTATATAAAAAATGATGACATGAAAGATTAAAAAAATAAATTGACAACATTTAATGATTCATATATATTTCAGATAGTAATGGATGATATATATGAAAAAAGTATTTTTAAAACCAAGAGAAAACTGGCAGCAAAAATGTGTAGATAGAGGTTTTCTCTATCATTCAGTTGATGGTCGTTACTGGGTAGAAGAATATGCTATTGAGTTTACTCAAAAAGAAATGGATAAACTGGAAAAAGCTGCTTCAGAAATTCATTCAATGTGTCATGATATGGCATCGGAAACGATTAGAACAGGAAATTATTCACAATACCATATTCCTGATTATGTTTGTGAAATGATTGAGAAAAGTTGGAAGCAAAATGACTTTAGTATGTATGGTCGTTTTGATTTTAGTTTTGATGGAAAAGGTTTTCCAAAATTATTTGAATATAATGCAGATACTGCACAATCTATTGTCGAAAGTGCAATCGTTCAAAGTGATTGGTTATTTGATAGACCAGAGATGGAATCTTGTGGACAATTCAATAAAATCGATCAGATGTTGTTTGAGGTATTTAAGAAATGGCCTACGCATCAAAAGTTATTTTTTGCTGTCACTGATTTATCAACAGAAGAATATGCTAATGTGTTGTATTTGAAAAATGCAGCGCAAGAAGCTGGAGTGAACACAGAAATTATGTTTTTGAAAGATGTTTTTTTTGATGAAGAAAAGAAATATTTCTTTAATGTCAATACAGATGAAAAAATAGACTATCTCTTTAAATACTATCCTTGGGAATATATTATTAAAGAGCCTATATTTTTCCAAATTGAAAAGAGTAATGTTCAATTAATAGAGCCTGCTTGGAAAATGTTATTTGCAACGAAAGCTATATTGCCATTATTATGGCAAAAACACCCCAATCATCCTAATTTATTGGAGTCCTATTTTTCAAATACTTCTTTTATGAATCATAAGAAAAATTTTGTACAAAAACCTATTTATTCAAGAGAGGGAATGAATACTGTTATTTATGAATTTGAAAACGATGAATTGGTTGAAAAAGATTTTCAAAAAGGTTTTTATGGCTCCGAAGGATTGATTTATCAAGAAAGAAAAGACTGTGTACAGTTTGATGGAAGATATAACATGATTGCTATGTGGATGATAGATCAAAAACCAGCAGGTATCAGTATACGAGAAGATCAAACAATCATTACAAAAGACACTTGTTTATTTATTCCCCATTATATCAAGGATTAATCAGATTTTTTTGAATATTAATTATCTTTTATTCAGTTTTTTACGAACTATAGCTCAGAAAAAAACTGAGCTATTTTTTCATTTTTTAATTGACTTTTCAATTAAATATCATAATATCTGATCAGTTTTATAAGGAATAGATATGACTATCATATTATTGTTGTTGATTGTTTCAGGTGTTTTTATTGTCATGACTTACAATAAGCTAATAAGTAGGGCTGAACAAGTTGAGAATGCTAAAAGACAAATTGATATCCAATTAGATAGAAGATTCAAGGTGTTTGAAGGACTTATCAATACTGTCAGAAAAGTTATGGATTATGAACAAACAGTTTTTAAAGATGTCATCAAACTCAGAAATGAAGCTTTGCAAGCCAAAAAATCAGGTGATTCACAAGCTCAATTTGAAGCAGAAGAATCTATCAGTCAAATTGCTAAAAATGTAAGTGTTGTTTTTGAACAGTATCCACAATTAAAATCCTTGGATAATGCAAGACAATTACAAGAAGAAATTGTTTCTACAGAAAATAAATTATCTTTCTCAAAACAATCTTATAATGATGCTGTAGAAGTGTTTAATTCTAGTAAAAATGCATTTTTCTCATCTATGATTGTTTCTATGTTTCCGAAATTAAATAAAAGTTTTGAATATTGGCAAATTAGTGCGGAAAAAGCGCATGAATATGACAATACTGTTGCTAAACTATAATCAGTAAAAGAGTCTACTGACTCTTTTTTTTACTTTCTATATTATTCATTTTTAGGAATTTATGAAAAAAACATATCGACAAATATTGGAAGAAAATGAGACAAAATCAAAATGGATCATTGCGAGCTTTTTAATTCTTTATGCTTTTATTGGATTTCTTGCTGATATTCTAATGCATGCAGGAAAAAATATTGCTTTTCAACAATCATTTTATGAATTATTGACATTCAAACAATTTCCTATTTTAACACTTATCATGCTATTGATTGCAGCTATTGCAGTTTATGTCACATTTCATTTTCATGATAGATTGATGTTATTTGGTGCGCAATATCAAGAAATTATTGAAGGAAATTTTGATAATCAGACAGATCAACAAATTTATAACATTGTGGAAGAATTAAAAATTGCTGCCAATTTAAAATATATGCCAAAAGTTTTTATTATTCATGAAGATTATATGAATGCTTTTGCAAGTGGTTATAGTGAAAAATCAGCTATGGTTGCTATCACAACAGGCTTAATTACTAAACTCAATCGAGCAGAAATACAAGCCGTACTTGCACATGAAATCAGTCATATCAAACACATGGATATTAAAATTACTCTGTTTATTGGTGTTTTATCCAATCTGATGTTAATGGCAGTTGATTTATTGTTTAATATTTTTCGATTCAGAGGTAAAGATAGTCAAGGTAATGCTGCCTCAGTTGCCATGTTGATTGTTTTTTTCTTGAGATTATTTTTACCATTAATTACCACTGTCATGACATTATATATGAGTAGAACAAGAGAATACATGGCAGATGCTGGTGCTGTTAAATTAACCAGAGATAATGAAGCAATGGCTTCTGCTTTATTAAAAATTCATCATAACTACGAAGATAATGATTACCAAGATGAAGGAATATATGTGAGACAAGCAGCGTATATTTATAACCCGTTAAAAAAATTAGATATATTTTCTACACATCCATCACTTGATAATAGATTGGAAGCACTTGGATTTAAAAAAGATAGTTATTGAAAAAAAATAGTTATAGACAATATTATATTCTCTTATATAATATTTTCATGAAGTCTCTGAAGCAAGAATATATCAAAACAATTATAGAATCAAATTATCAATTTAGCATTATTGATAAAGTTTTGCATATTGATGAGAATGGTCAAAATTTTAAAAAACTAAAGATTCAATTCTCAGAGTCTCTCTATCCTATATCAAATCATTGTACTTCTGCTTCTTTTCATTTTCATAAGGAAATCAATATTCCTTTTATTAAAAAATATTTTCATCAAAATTATGATTCCTTGAATGTTCTCATTAATACGATGATTGATAAAACTAATTTTGAAGTGATATTGGATTTTTTTGAAAAAGATGAAAGAAGGCTTATATTAAATAATTTGTTACCTAAAAATTTAATTCAATTAACAGATTTTTATTCTAATTTTTCGTCTTTAATATCCATTATGAATAAAAATGATATGAATAATCAGCAATTCATTCAATGTATGAGTCAGCAAAATATCAACATTGAAGCTATCTTTCATTTTTTCATTAAATCTAAAGATTTTTCTACTCAAGAAAAATTACAGTTTATACAAGGAATTGATCAAAAAAATCTTTCTAGGTTGTTTTTATTTAAGAAAGATTATTTAATTGAATTTATCAAGGAACATCATGAATTGATTCAAGATTGGTCATTTTTCTTTAATACTTATCAACTAAAAAATGAAGAAAAAATGCTTTTTGATGATTTTTTTAATTTTTTACCAGAATATGAAAAAAAGAAATGGCAAAACAATGTTTATTTATGCGAAAAAAATAAAAACTTTCCAATTAAAGTTAATCTTATTGATACCATCTTCAATTCTGATCATAAAGCAAAATTGTGTCTGAAAAATAAAGAAAATTTTACACTTTATTCCATTCAAAAAATTAAATATGAAAAAATTTTTAATCATTTTATTGATAAAAAAGATTATCAAGAATACTTACATGATAGTTTTTTTATTGAAAAAATGAATGATTTTCTAGTTGATTTAGATAAATTTTGTAGAGAAAAAAAAGATTTAAATGATTTAACGAAATGGATTGAGGAATATCATATTAAAATTAATTATGAAATTATTTGTTCAACAATTAATTTTTCTGAAATAAATAAAAAAAATGATAAAAAAATTGTTAAAATTTGACAAATTTGCAACATTATATAACATAAGAAGGTTTTAAAACATTGAAAGGAAAATATGGAAAAACACCCTTTACTCAAGGAAGTTTCTGAATTAAAATTAGAAGATGTCACATTTTGTATTTTTGATACTGAAACCACTGGTGATAATCAAAAAAGAGTTGATAAGCCAATTGAAATTGCTGTGGTTAAATGGAATTTGAAAAATGGATTTTTTGCAGGTTTACCAAAATCATGGCTGATTGATCCTCAAATGCCTATTCATCCATCAGCTATCGCTGTTCATGGTTTGGTTGATGAAGATGTTGAAGGAAAACCTTTGCTTGATGAGATTTTGCCTGAATTGCATGAGTATATTCAAGGAACAGCTCTTGTTGCTCATAATATTGAATTTGATTTAAATATGTTACCAACGTTTTATGAAAATGGAATTGCAAGACTAGATTGTTTAAGGTTTGCTAGAAAAATATATCAAATTGGGGAGCCTGGATATAAAGAGCAATTATTGACTAGTCATAAGTCGCAAGAATTAAGATATTGGTTAAATTTAAAAGTAGATACAATGGGGTTGATGGCACATCGTGCTGCTGCTGATATTTTGGTGACGGGAGAAGTATTTCATGAAACATTAAAGCGATGCATGGAAAGAAGCAATATTCAAACATTGGGGGAATTGAAATCATTTATTGAAGCACCTATTTTTAAAGACACATTTAACTTTGGTAAATATAAAAACGTCTTGATTCAAGAAGCTATCAATCTTGAATTCGGAAAAAATATGTCAAAAAATTATTTTCATTGGTTATTTGATCAAATTGAAAATAATGGTTTCAATGTTGATGTTGATTTACTTTATAGTATGAAACTTTTATTGCAAAAAAGTGGAGTAGATCCAACTGGACTTGTCATGAAAGAAGAAAAGAAAAGTTGGAAAGATGTGAGAACAAGTAGGATATAATTTATTTTATTGAAATAGACATAAAAAAACTTCAGAATTAACTGAAGTTTTTTTATATGATTAACTTTTTTTATATTGGAATGAATTTTATTTTATCGCCATATATAACAAATAACCAAGCTGCTAAAATTAAGGAAGGACCATAAGGAATCATAGGAGATTGCTCTTGTCCTTTAATTTTCTTGATGATCATGCCGATGATATAAAAGAATATTCCAAAAAATGGAGCACCAAATACAACAAATAGAATTCCTTTTACTCCTACAAAAGGTGCAAGAGCGGCAACCAATTTTAAATCTCCACCTCCCATAGCGTCAACACCTTTAACAATTTTACCAATAATGGCAATACTTGCCATGATTGCGTAACCTACAATAATTGCCAGTATTGCATGCTTTAAATCAAAATTCACAATTTTTGATAAATTGAAGAAAGCATGTCCACCAATTCCTGCCCACAATAATAAATAATTGATTTTATCTGGTAAAAACATGGTTTTTAAATCAACTAATAAAAGTAAATAGGTGATGATGAAAAATAAACCATAAAATAAGAAATGTTGAGGACTGATTAAAAATGTATAGTAATAAACAGTAGTTAATAAAACTGCTGTTGAAAATTCTACTAACGGATATTGCATGCTTATTTTAACACCACAAAAACCACACTTCCCTCTTAAAACCAAATAGCTCAATATAGGAATGTTATGATACCATCTCAATGGTGTATGACAAGAATAACAATGAGAGGCGGGAAAAGATACAGAATAATCTTTTGCCAAAAGTTTTATTTTTTCAGGAATTTCTATGGATAATTCTTCAAACCATTGGCTGACTTCTTTGGCGTTTTCAGATTTTAAGATTTCTGGAAATCTTAAAATAACCACATTAAAAAAACTACCAAAACATGCACCTATAATGAAGAAAAAATAAATAAAACTTTCAAAATTATTTTTAATTAGTAAAATAATGTCTTCCATCGAGAACCTTTCGTGATATCTTATTTTTTAAACAAGAAATATTTGAAATGTCAAATCTCATTCTGTTAGATATAAATTATTTTTTAAAAATAAACATAAACTATGAAGTATGTGGTTTATTTTTTTAATTTTGTATGTTATACTATTTTTAATAACTTTTAATATTTATATGAGCACACTAAAAATTTCTAAAAATTTTTTACTGAAAGATACAAGTGAGAGTATTGATATCATTTTAGGAAATATCATTAAAGCATTGACTAAAAGTTTTAAAGATAAAAAAGCTAGCCTTGAGGTATTGCATAATTATTTTAATAAAAAAGATCCTATTGCCAATATTGATACAGTGTTTCCTAATTTTAATGACATGAATCCTATTGCCATTGCAACTTTTTCAAAAAATATTGATGAAGTCAAAGCATTGATAAAAATGGGAGCTTGTATTGATATCAAGTATCAAAAATCTCAACAATCTTTATTGCATATCGCTATTGCAGTAGAGTCTTTTTCTATCTTAAAAGTTTTGGTAGAGGAATACAAAAAAAGAAATATCAGTGTCGATATTCAAGACAAAGATGGGACGACTCCTTTGATGTTGGCTTGCCAAAGAAATAAAGAAGATATAGTCACTCTTTTGTTGGATGCACAAGCCAATCCGTTAAAGCAAGATAATAGCCAAAAAAATGCATTAGATTATCTCACCAGTGTTGATAATTGTGATGTAGCTCTGAAATCTCAAATAGAGTCATTAACAATTTTAAAAGATTTGGATGTTATTCAAAATCATGTGAAAAAAATCAATAAAATTTAAAAAATTGCAATATTGACATTGATATAAAAATATCATAAAATTTCCAAAAATCATGGAGAATTTTTATGAATATTACTCATTTAAAACCTCATGATGAGGATTTAATCATTGAAGAAAAACCATTTGAATTAAATTTTGATTTAATTCATTCTTCTTCCCCTTCTCATTTTCAACAATATAAAAAAACAGTTTTATCTATTCCAGACATGACTTTGGAGCAAGAAATTGAATCAATGAAATTATTCATTGAAAAAAATGATATACAATCTGTTCAAAAAGTTATTGTAGCGAATTTAAAACATGTTTTATATATTGTGAAAAAATATAAAGGATATGGATTACCTGAGGAAGATTTAGTTCAAGAGGGTAATATTGGTTTGATGAAAGCAGTTAAAAACTATGACTTATCATTTCATGTTAAAATTATTACTTATGCAATTTCATGGATTAAAGCAGAAATACAAACCTATATCCTAAAAAATTGGAAAATAGTGAAAATAGCTACCACCAACGAACTTAAAAAACTTTTCTTTTCTTTGCGTGAAACTCAAAAAGAAGGTGAGTTGATGGGCTTTTCTTTTATAGATTTAAAAGAAATGATTGCCAAAAAACTGAATGTCTCTAAAGAAAATGTGCTAGAAATGATGAACTATTTTTATCAAAGCGATTGCTATTTAGACGATGATGAGAATTATACTCAATCACTGATTGATTATCATGATCCAGAATATCATTTATCAAATCAACAACAAAATATTTTATTACAGCAATTAAATCTTTTGATTCATCAAGGTGATATACTAACTGAAAAAGAAAAATCAGTGATGGTAGATAAATATTTAATGCATGAGCATGTTGTTACCAATAAAGAAATTGCTCAGAAGTTAGGAATATCTGCTGAAAGGGTCCGACAACTAGAAGAATCAGCAATCAAAAAAATTAAAAAAAATTTTAATGTACATTAATCATGATATAAAAGCCATTTCCATTCAAAGAGATGGCTTTTTTTAAGTTGACGTTTTAAAAAGATTGATTATAATCAATCATACTATTGAGGAAAAGTAAATATGGATTTTGTACACTTAAATGTTAAGAGTGAGTTTTCAATCAGACAATCAATTAACAGGGTTTCTGATATTGTTGATTTAGCTAAAGAAAATGAAATGGGAGCAGTATGCTTAAATGATAAATCATCCATGATGGGTGTTGTTGAATTTTATTCATCTGCTAAAGCAAAAGGTATTAAGCCACTGGTTGGATTAGATGCTATCATTGAGAATGAAGAAGGTGAGTATTCACTGAACTTTATTGCCAAAAGTCATCATGGCTATAAGAAAATGACAGAGTTGTTAAGCAAGGGTTTCTTAAATAATAGAAAAGATGATTATCCTGTTTTAAAAGAAGAATGGTTATATGATTTGGAAGATGTGATTGTGATTGCCACCAAAGATCATTTAATTGGAAAAAAAATTGCAGAAGATAATTTTAATGCTGCCATCGAGCATGCTAAGCAACTAAAAACTATTTTTAAGAATGATTTATTTATTGGTTTAGAGAGAGATGGTTTGCCTCAAGAAGATTTATATGTAGAAAAATTATTGGATATTTGTGAAAAACTAAATATTCCACCTGTTGCGACCCATCCAGTCAACTTTAAAGAGCCAGATGATTTTGTAGCACATGAAACAAGATATTGCATTGGTTCAAAAGAAAAATTTTTGGACATCAGTAGAGAAAAACATTTTAATAAAGAAATGTGTTTTAAATCAAAACAAGACATGATTGATTTATTTTATGATATACCAGAAGCTATTGAAAATACAGTTAAAATTGCACAAAAATGCAACCTTTCATTGTCATTGGGAAAACCAGAATTACCAAACTTTCCAACACCAAACGGTATTTCTGTTGATGAATTTTTTGCTATACAAGCAAGAGAAGGCTTGGAGGAAAAATTAGAGATTATTTTTCCTGATGAAAAAGAAAGAAAAGCTAAAAGAAAAGAATATGATGATAGATTAGAAACTGAAATAAAAATTATTCAAGGCATGAAATTTCCAGGCTATTTCTTGATTGTTTCTGATTTCATTAATTGGGCTAAAAATAATGATATTCCCGTTGGGCCAGGACGAGGATCGGGTGCTGGTTCATTGGTGGCTTATTCTTTGAAAATTACTGATTTAGATCCATTGCCTTATGGGCTCTTGTTTGAAAGATTTTTAAATCCTGAGCGTGTTTCTATGCCAGACTTTGATATTGATTTTTGTCAGGCAAGAAGAGATGAAGTGATTCAATATGTGAAGGATAAATATGGATCTGAAGCCGTTTCTCAAATTGCAACTTATGGTACAATGGCAGCAAAAGCCGTTGTTAGAGATGTTGGTAGAGCTTTAGGTTATAGTTATGACTTCGTTGATGAAATCGCTAAAGCAATTTATATCAAACCAGGAGCAAATACAACGTTGCATCAATTTATTTTCGGTGATTCAGAAAAAGGCATAGAGGCTGATGAAAAATTAAAGAAAAAATATGAAGATGATTTACAAGTCAAAAAACTCATTGATATTGCTTTAAAATTAGAGGGTATTACCAAAAGTGTTGGTACACATGCTGGTGGTGTTGTTATTGCTCCAACAAAATTGACAGATTTTTCTCCGCTTTATACTTTAAATAAGGAAGCAGCGGCAACCACTCAATTTGCTAAAGATGATGTGGAAAAAGTAGGTTTGGTTAAATTTGACTTCTTGGGATTGAAAACACTCACAGAAATTCATGAAACTGTCAAATTGATTCAAGAGAAAAATCCTCATTTCAAACTCGATGAAATTGATTTAAATGACATGAGCGTTTATACAAATATTTTCTTTAATGGTAATTCTGCTAACGTTTTCCAATTTGAAAGTAATGGCATGATTTCTATCATGAAAAAAGCTAAACCTACATCTATTTCAGATCTTACTGCCATTAATGCATTATATAGACCAGGGCCAATGGATATTATTCCTGAATGGCTTGATTCTAAAAATACACCTGAGGAAAGAAGACCTTATCCCCACCCTAAATTACGAGATTTATTAAAAGAAACATATGGCTTCATGGTTTATCAAGAGCAAGTGATGCAAGCTGCTCAAATCATTGCCGGATATTCTTTAGGTGGTGCTGACTTATTACGTAGAGCAATGGGTAAAAAGAAACCTGAGGAAATGGCAAAACAAAGGCAAACTTTCATTGAAGGAGCAGGTAAAAATGGCGTTGATGAAGCTACAGCGATTGAGTTATTTAATAAAATTGATAAATTCTCTGGTTATGGATTCAATAAATCACATGCTGCTGCTTATTCATTTTTAGCCTATCAAACAGCTTATTTAAAGCATCATTATCCTGAAGAATTTTTTATTGCTAAGTTTAATGGAAATATTGATGAAAAAACAAAAAATACAGATAAAATTTCTTTAACTATTGTGGATGCTGAAAAAAATAAAATTAACGTATTGCCTCCTGATATCAATGAATCTTTAACTAAATTTTCATCGAATCAAAAAGGAGCTATTAGATATGGTTTGGCAGCATTGAAAGGCATTGGAATGAAAGCTGCTGAATTAATTGTGCAAGAAAGAGAGAAAAATGGTCCTTTCTCAGATTTATTTAACTTCTTGGAGAGAGTATCTTTAACGAAGGGGGCGTTAAATAAAAGAGTATTAGAGGCTCTCATTAAAGGTGGGGTTTTAGATGTCTTTGAAGATAGGCAGAAATTGTTGGACGAAAAAAATATGGATGCACTTTTATCTTATGTAAAAGATTTTTCTTCTGTTAAGAAAAATACCAACAAAGCATTGAGTGCAATTGCAGATGATGAAGAAGTGGTGGTGGTTAATCGTAAAAATACAAAAACCAAAGAAGTCAATAGACCTGAATTGATTGAGCCTGCTAGACAAGATGGTTTGTTTCTATTAAAAAAAGAAAAAGAAGTTTTTGGATTTTTCTATTCTGATAACCCATTTGAAAAATATTTTTGTCAACAGCTTGATGGTTTGGAAGCTGCTACTCGTATGAGTGCAATTAAAGAAGAAATGGAAAGAGGTTTTGAAACATTTTTTACTGCTGGTGTCATTGAAGAAGTTAAACCATTTAAAAGCAAAAAAGGTGCTTTCGTTGATGTGAATGATGGAACGTGTGTTGCCAGTTTTAGAGTCTATGAAGAATTCTATAATGCTAACAAAGATTGGTTAAAACCAGATGCATTTATTGCAATCAGAGGAAAAGCATCCGTTGAAGAAGATGATGACAATAAACTTACTTTTAGTTATCTTAATGCATTTAGTTTTAATAAAACAAAAGAAATGTTGACTGAAAGAATTTATATTGGTGCCCCTAATCAAAATGATGTTTTAGATAAGGTTTTTCAAATTATTTCTCCTTATGAAACGAAAGATAAAAGAGATTCAGTTTTAGTCAGTGTTTTGAAAGAAAATTCAGAAACAGGTAGAAGAAAGGATAAGGTTGCAGATGTTTGGGTGAAATATAATGAAAATATGTTATCCGAATTGTCTGAACTTTTAGGTGAAGATTGGGTTAAATTAAAATTTAAAAAAGATGTCAATACAATTGAATTCCCAGAGGTTAAAGGTAAAAGACAACCTAGAAAAAAATCTAGTTTTTCAGTATAAAAAAATAAAAAACGCATTAAATGATGCGTTTTTTATATTGATTGCAGTAATGATAAAAATAAATCATCTAAAAAATTTTTTTATTTTTTGAACTTTATTATCAATTTTTTTATCAATTTCGTTTTCTCTTAACTTATCTTTCATGAGATGAAATGATGCTTTGCCAACTAATTGAGCCATAGATGATAGTGCCTCTACTTTATTGAAAACCAAGCCTGTGGTATCAACATACTCATTGTACATTTTTTTTGCAATAATATTTTTAGCATTTTTTTGTACAAATTCAGCATTTTGTGGATAAAAAGTTTCTCTGGTATCTAGTGTTTGAATATGAATGACATGATAGTTTCCTTGATTTAAATAATCTAAACTTTGGTTGGATAAATTTTTAAGAGGAAACTTAGTTTCATAAGATGATAAAAAATCAAATACTTCTTTATTTTTGTCATTTTCATTTAAAAATTCTTTTTGAATAGCAAAGAAATAATGTTCAAAATGCTCATGGGTTGGACTTCTCTCAATTAATACTGTAAATGTTATTTCTTCTAAAAATTTTTTCACATGAGGATGCATATTTTGACCTTTTTATTAATTATAAAATAATCAAAATATAAATCAACTGACTTGACAATAATTATTTTTTTCTTATTGCTAAAGTACTACTAAGGAATAAATATGAAATTATGTCATTTTGAAATTGGATTAAATCAACCTTTATTTTTAATTGCTGGGCCATGTGTGATTGAATCTGAATCATTACAAATCGAAACTGCTCAAGCATTAAAAGAAATTACTCAAGAATTGAGCATACCATTTATCTTTAAATCAAGTTATGACAAGGCAAATCGTTCGTCAGGCCAAAGCTTCAGAGGGCCAGGAATGGAAAAGGGATTGGAAATTTTAGCCCATATTAAAAACAAATTGAATATACCTGTACTTACAGATGTACATACATCAGAAGAAATTCCTATTGTTTCTCAAGTGGTCGATGTTTTACAGACTCCAGCTTTTTTATGTAGACAAACAGATTTTATTGAGTCTGTTGTGAAAAGTGGAAAACCAATTAATATTAAAAAGGGACAATTCTTAGCTCCAGGTGATATGAAAAATGTGGTTGATAAAGCAAGAATGTTTGCAAAAGAAAATCATCTTAATGAAAATAACTTCATGGTCTGTGAAAGAGGGGCAACATTTGGTTATAATAATTTGGTATCAGATATGAGAAGCTTAAGTATCATGAGACAAACTTTGGCTCCAGTGGTATTTGATGCAACCCACTCTGTGCAATTACCAGGAGGGCAAGGTACATCAAGTGGTGGGCAAAGAGAAATGGTGCCTGTATTGGCAAGAGCCGCAGTGGCAGCAGGTATTTCTGGTATTTTTATAGAAACTCATCCCAATCCAGCAAAAGCCATGTCAGATGGTCCTAACTCAGTACCATTAAAACATATGATGCAATTACTCAAGGATTTAAAAGAAATAGATTCAATTATTAAACATAAAAATAAATTACTAGAAGATCATATTAATGATTATTGATAATAAAAAAAAACACCTTGGTGTTTTTTTTTATTATCTAATCTGTAGTGAAAATGGAGAAGATTCTCTTTCCAAAAATAATTGATTATCTTTAGGGTAAACTCTTGTAAAGGTTTCTATATCTGTCTGTCTTATAATTTTTTTGACATTTTCATTGGGGTCATCAATTAATTTGACTATTCTTGCTTCAATTGGATTGAGTTCAGCAAAAGAGCTTGATGTTTTATTCATGGATTTAAAATAACTATCATATAATAACTTAAATGAATCTTTCAATTCATCTCTCGGTGAAGCATGTTTTAATAATAACATTGTGGCTGCAAACTCTTCTATTCTTTCTTGATATCTTTTTTCTTTTGCTTCCAGATAGGCTGATTCTTGTTGATTATCTATTCCACTTTTCAAGATTGCTTGCTCCATGACAATACCCATCATTTTAATATCTAAGAAAGACGATAGTTGATTGGTCATTGCTCTTTTGAACATGATTTCTGGCTTAAAATCTAAATCACTTTTTATCATATTTTCTAGAGAAGTTGATATATATGGCCCTTTATATAATCCTAAACGTTCAGCAACAGGAATATCCCACGATTTTAATTTGACTTCTTCTCCGTTTTGTAATTTTTTAAATCTTTCTTGCACTTCAATTAAATCATCATAACTCAAAGGGGAGCCATCTTTTAAATGAAACCACTTAGGAATCTTATCTCTGAGTGTTTGAGTCAGTTCACTTTTAATGGATTCTATAATAAATTTTGAAGTATCCTGCATTCCAGGTAAAAGAATGGGTAATGCAATCAAATTGGTAATTTTTTCATTACCAAATCCAGTCATTTTTTGTCTGATATCGATCATGACTGTTTTTTCAATATCAAGCTTTTTTAACATATTCTTTCCTTTTTTAAAATTATACTTTTAAGATGTCTAAAGTCAATCCTTGATGTATTTTATTAGATATAATAAATTATTTATAGATAAGTTATACATAATTGATTTATAAAAGATAATAATCAAAAAACTGATATTGACAAAAGAAAAAAAAGTTATTATTCTTTGAAAAATTTTATAAATATATGAATGTAGAGCAAGAATTAGAAATCATGAATTTGATTCAAGATGTACAAGAAATAGAAAAAAAATACAGTGAGGATAAATTAAAAAAAATCATCAAATCTGTCGAATTTCTATTGAAAGAAAATGAAATCATTTTGAATAATGTGTTGAAAAATTATCAATCAGATGATTTTATTCTAAAAATGAATAAAATTATCAAAATGAAAGATAATCTTTTTTCATTACAAAAAAAATCTGAATTATTTTTATTGCACTTGAAATATATAAATGAAAGAAAAATGCTTATTGAAGCATTAAGTAAAATTTAAAGTTAATGATAAATTAATGAATGGTTTTTAAATATGACAACAAGTAAAAATAGATTTTTAAGCAAAAATAAATATTACAATATTAACAAAGGTGTGCAAGATTATCTTTTTTTATTGCCTAGTATTTCTCTTTCATCAAAAAGAAATTTTCAATGGGATATGACAGTTTTTTCCATATTTATTGCTTGGGGAAAATTTTTTATTCAAATTAATATCTATGAAATCATCAAGGATATTGATTCTAAAATGACAAAAGAAAATATGCAGAAATTAATTGGTGTTTTAAAAAGTGCTCAACTAACAATTAATCCTGATCCTGAAGAAATGAAAAAGGCTATTGAATTCATCAATAAAAATCCTTATATTATGCAAATTATTAAAAATGGAAATCTATCTCATCATTATGTAAGAACAATTTTAGTACAAAACTTTTATCATCAAAGTTTTATCAAAAGACCTGTGCCAGCAAGAGTTTCTTCGTAATTTAACTACTTAATTTAACTTTGGTAGATGATGTATTTTCTGTCATCACAATTTCTTCTTTTAATGTTTTTTTGATTTTTTTCGTATTTTTTTTCATACCATATAAATTATACGAAAATATATATTCAGCTAAACTATTTCCAACCACATTCTTGATGAATGCTTCATCTTTTTGATTTTTTAGGTTTTTATGCGAAGAAAAAAATTCTCTTAATTTTACTGAGTTAATTTTATTTTCATTTTTCAGATAAAAAACACCAAATTCTTTTTTAATTTCTTCTTCTTTATAAAAATTTTCTTTTTTATTATCTAATCCTAAGCAAATATCTAATGAACTATTTGCAGGGAGATTTCTTTCGACATATTTTAAATAATCATATGTATGAAAAATCTCTTGATTTTTGCCATGAATTATCGATTCTTCTTTAATATCTTTGGAAAGATTTCTTAATATAATACGTGAAGATAATTTTGGAAAAAATTCACCGATAAATAAAGATAGCATTTTCATTCGCTGACTCATAGGGGGCATTTCATTTTCTTCACTGGAAAAATCTTTAGGATATGGAAATAAGACAATTTTATCATATTTTTCTAACATTTGCATCATTGCGGAAAAATGACCAATATGAGGAGGGTTAAAAGATGCTCCCCATAATATGATTTTATTTTCTTTTTCAATATGATTCATATTGTTCTTTCTGATTTATTTTTATTTTATTATAAAAAAAAATTTTTGCAAGTTACAAAAAAAAATGATTTTTTTTTATAAATTTATTTTTTTTAAAATTAATTCCTTGACAATTTTTAATTTTAAATTTAATCTTAATAGATAAAGAAAAAAGGTCAATTATGGAAAAAAAAGAAGGAAAAGGTAATTTATATCATAATATGAATAAAAATAAGCCTAAACAACCAGATATGACAGGGTATTTGATGTTTAAGGGCGAAGAAATTAAATTAAGTGTTTGGAAAAATACATCAGCAGATGGTAAGGAATATTTTTCATTGATGGTTTCGACATTTGAGCCTAACAAAAATGCACTTCAAAAAGAAGTGCAAACTCAAGATGATGAAAAAGATAAATTAGAAAATTATACCAATCAAAATATTCCTTCCAAACAAGATCAAAGACATGCTCTTATGAGTAAAATTGTCAATGATGATATCAACGATATGAGTAATATCCTTGATTTAGATGATGACCCATTTTAATATTTAATGATAAAAATTGCAATTGAAGATATTAATGAAGGAAGTAATATGTCAGAAATAAATTTAGATGAATTAGGAGATATGTTTATTAAAAACATGAAGGGAGAGATTACTTCTCAACCCATAGAAATGGACGATAAAGATTTGGATAATTATTTAGTATCCGATGATGGTATTGTTGCTAAAAATAAAATGAATGATTTTTCACAAAGTATTTTATCTAAAAATGAACTTGTTTTGAATAATTTTAATCAACCTGTTAATCAAAATTTTCAGCCTTCAGATTTTTCAACATCATCATCAGATATTGTACCACAAAATTTATTTGAACAAGATTTATTTGAGCAAGAGAACACAAAATCTGAAACAAATGAAAATCATGTCGAAAAAAAGAAAAGAGGAAGAAAGAAAATAGATCCTGCTTTGAAAAAGAAGCCTCAACCCTATGTAAAGAAAAAGGATAGAATTCATTATGAAAAAAATGAACAATTATCTTTGATTCTTCCACCTTGCATTGAAGAAGCGATTGACAAAGGATTTGTGGTAATTTTACAGCCAGATGCTTATTATATTGAGGGATTCTATGAACAATCTCACGAAAAAGCTTTTTTAAAAGGTTTTGTAAGACTCCAAGAGTCTGAGACATCTACCATCTTGATTGGTGTTGATAAAAAAGGTATTGAACATAGACTTGAAACATTCGATGATTTATTGCAATTCAATCATGTTATTTGGATGAATTGCTATAAAAGTCCCGAGCATAGAAAACCAGATTTAAAATGGTTTCCTTTCTTGTTCGAAAAAGGCTTAGTCAGTATTTCACCAAAATGAAGAAAATAAAACTATTTTTAATAAGCCAATGTTTTGGCTTATTTTTTTCATCAGTTTATGCTGTAGATTATTCACAAAATGAAAAAACTCCAAAGCATCAATATGATCCAACTCTATCTGGTAGAAGTCCATTTGATATTGCACTCAGTGAGACCGGTGAAGAGGAAAAAAAATTTCAAAAAGAAGAGCAAGCTCCATTTAAAGATAGCATAAAATTAAATTATGATTATAAAAATTTAAATCATGCCAGTAATTACAATATTGGTAAATGTTTTGATTATTTTGGCTCTTATTATCGAATTGATCCTTGGTTATTGTTTGCAATAGCTAAAACCGAATCATCTTTTAATCCACAAGCTGTGAACAGAAATTCAAATGGTACTGAAGATTATGGTATTATGCAAATTAACTCTATTTGGCTCAAACAATTAAATAAAATGGGAATTGAAAAAAATGATCTTTTTGTTCCCTGTAAAAGTGTCATGATTGGTGCTTGGATTTTGGCACAAAATTTTAATCGATTTGGCTATAATATTGATGGATTAGGTGCTTACAATTCACCTTCTAATATAAAAATAAGAAGGGCTTATGCTCAAAAAGTATTGAGTAATTATCAAAAAATACAACAAGATATCAAAAATAAAAAATTAAAATAAAAGTCTCTCCGGAAAATATGGGGCTGAAATTCATGGATATTTCCTTGAATCTCTTCAATGCAATTTCCACACGTTTTTCAGAATAGCAAAATAAAGCGTTTAACATAAAATTTTCATCAATATCTTTACTTTTCATATTTTTTTCATTTGATAGTAAAAAGGATATTTATGAATAACTTAAAGGAAATTTTAAATTATGAATTATACACAAAGTATAATTGTTTTTATTTGGTCATTCCAGCAAAAGATTTAAGAAATATATCTTTTGTCTTAAAAGATAATGATTTATTTATTTTACTCAATCAAGTTAAATGTTATGTAATTCGTCATTTACCAGAAGAAGTCATTGAAAAAATTTCTTTACAACAAGCTTATTTGGTTGAAAAATTGACATTTATTCAACATAAAATCGAACTTTTTGATGTTAATTCTTCATGAAAAAAAATACGAGACAAGATTTATCAATATTCATTGTTATAAATTTGACAATTTATCTGTTTTATATTATTTTTTTAAAAATGGAATCATTATGAAAAAATTTATTATCAGTATATTTTTATTATTATCTCAAACTGTCATGGCTCAAAATGCAGACTATGTGGGAACAACCATTGATAAAATAAGGCAAACTGGCAAGATTGTCATTGGGCATCGCACAAGCTCTATTCCTATTTCTTATTATGATGATGGAAAAAATCCCATAGGTTATGGTGTTGATATTTGCTTGGGTTTTGTCGATAGATTAAAGTTTTTATTGAATATGCCTAAACTTGAAACACAATTTCTTGAAGTCACTGGTGAAACCAGAATTTCTTATGTGCGTCAAGGACTGGTTGATATAGAATGTGGCTCTACCACCAATAACATGGAAAGAAGACAGCAAGTGGATTTTTCTATTCCTTATTATATTGCTGGCGTGAGAATGATGACTAAAAATCCTCAAATAGCTTCCTTATCAGATTTACGTGGTAAAAAAATAGGATTAACCAAAGGTACAACATCAGTTAAAATTATGGATAATATCAATAAAGAAAGAGTTATGAGTTTTAATTTTGTACAAGAAAAAGATTTTACATCGACATTTAATTTATTGGCAACAGGTCAAGTTGATGCTTTTATATTAGATGACTTGTTGTTGTTCGGCGAAAGATCAAAATCTGAAAATCCCTCACAATTTTATGTATTAGGAGAGTTTTTATCAATTGAGCCTTTAGCGATTATGATGAGAAAAGATGACCCTCAGTTTAAAGCGGTGCTTAATAAATACATGGTAGATATTATGAGTTCAGGATTAATTCAACAATATTATAACAAATGGTTCATGAGCCCAATTCCCCCTAAAAATCAAACATTGAATATTCCTCCATCTTATTTATTAAAAGATATATTTCGTATGCCTGTTGACATTACTGGGAATTAATGTGATATAATGACAAAATAGGAAAATGATATGGATTCAACAACAAAAGACTCTTTAAATTTTAAAATGACCTCAGTGAGTCAATCTGTACAATCTATTGGAAAAACCAAGAGTAAAAGAGCTTTTACAAAATTTAAATCGTTGCATCTTGGTATATTTGCAGCGTTATCTTTAATTACTGGTACATATTTTTCTTTTAATTACTCTATCGAATTAGATAAAAACAGACAAAAATTACAATATATATCAGAATTAAAACAATATACTGAAAGAATTGAAAAGAATTCAATTTTGATTCAAAATATTGATATTCAAAATTTTAATGAATTGGAAAAACTCAGAAATTCAATTGATTCAATTTTAAATGTACTCAATAATGGTGGAGCCTTACGTTCAGGAGATACTTTTATAGATTCTCTGAGGGGAATGTCACAAAATAATCTACAAAAAGTCTATTTGGATTGGAGTAATAATAAACCTTTGATAGAATCTTTATTAAATCAAAAAGAATCTCTCACATCATTGAAAAAAGATATTAAAGCTTTAAAACCTATCTTACAAGATATTAATTCACAAGTATCTGTATTGCAAAAACAAAAAGATTTACAAACAGTGTCAACTTATATTCAAGAAATGATATTGCTCGCTAATAGAATATCTTTTGGTTTTGATCTTTTATTTATGAATGAAAATTCATCGTTAGAAAAAAGTTATGCTCTAGTTAAAGATTTAAAAACTTTTGACTTTATGCTAAAGTCCATTAAAAATGGCTCTTATGTTTATGGAATTGAGAGAAATTATCAGCCTAATACTTATGAACAACTCAATCGTTTGGAAAAACAATATCAACCATTTGTTGTTTTGGCTGAAAAAATTAATCCACTGATTGCAACAATAAATAATGCTAAAGATGTTGCTGCACAAATAACACATTCATCCAAAATGATTGTTGCTACTGCACAAGAAATAGATGGAAACTTAAATGATGAAATGCTTAAACTCAAGGTATATAGATATTTATCTTTTGCTTTTTATTTGATTTCACTTTTAACTATTAGTTTATTGGCTTTTGGTTTTTATAAAAAAAATCTGCAATTCATTAAATTAGCTAAAGTCTTACAAAAAAATCAAAATAATGAAAAAGCTGTAAATGACTTATTGTCACAGATGCAACCACTGGATAATGGGGACTTTACTTATCAAATTAATCTAGAAGATAAATTTTTAATAAAGGTTTCTCAAAAAATTGATAAAACAAGAGAAATGTTCAGAGATATTGTGAGAAGATTAAGAAATACATCAACGAGTATTTATGTTGAAGCAGAAAGAACGGAGAAAACTTCTCAGCAATTATTGGAAACTTCAAAAATACAAATTGAAAAAATTCAACAATATATCAATAAAATTGGTGAAATTACCAGTGGTATGGATGAAGTGGCTCAATTAACATGGGTTGCAAAAGAAGAGGCTATAAAATCACAAAAAGCATCTAAAGATGGTGAAGAATTGGTTCATCAATCTATCATTAAAATGGATGAAATAAGAAATAATATTCAAGAGTCCTCCAAGAAAATTAAAAAATTGGGTGAATCTGCTCAAGCTATTACAGAAGTCGTTAATCTTATTCAAGAAATTACTAAGCAAATCAATATTCTTGCATTGAATGCTGCTATTCAAGCTGCTTCCTCAGGTACAGCAGGTAGAGAGTTTACAGTTGTTGCTAAAGAAGTTCAAAGACTTGCTTATGATTCTGAAGAAGCTACCAAGAAAATTGAAAATCTTGTAAAAAATATTCAAATTGATACAGCTCATGCAGTCTCGTCAATGGAAAAAACAACGCAAGAAGTTGTCAATGGTGCTAACTTAACTGATAAGGCAGGTAAGGCGTTAAAAACTATTGATGACATGTCACAGTATGTAGCTGTACAAGTTGATATGGCTTCTTCTAAATTAGAAATAAAAAGTACAGAAATGGCAACAGTCTCTCTTGAGTTGAGTAATTTACAAAAGCTTAATAAACAATCATCAGATTATATCAAACAAACCGCTACTCAAATTGAAAAACTCAAAGGAATATCTAATGAATTAAAAGATTATGTAAAAGAGTATCGTGTCGATGAATAAAAAAGCTTAAAGCTTTTTTATTTAATGATTGACTTTTTTCTTTCTTTTTATATGTTATAAAAAAATAGTAAAGAAATATATGAAACATTCGCTCATCAAAACTGTTCCACTGAATCAGCAAGGAAGGGACTTCGTTGTTGGAGATTTACATGGTTGCTTTGAAGAATTGGGAAAATTACTCAATTATGTGCAATTCAAGCCCGGAATTGATAGATTATTTTCAACAGGTGATTTAGTAGATAGAGGGCCAAATCCTATCGGTTGTCTCTCTCTGTTAAATCGCTCATGGTTTTATCCTGTGATGGGAAATCATGAAGAGTTGCTCATTACACAATTGAAAATGTTACTTAATGGACAAGCTCATTCATTTACAGAAAATGAATTGGAATTTTTAATTAAGGTGAAGAATTATATCAATAAACTTATTGAGTTACCCTATATTTATGAGATACCTAATGCGATTTTCGGCAATATTTATATTGTTCATGCAGAAATTTTACCAGAGCATCTTATGGATTTAGATGTCTCAGCACTAGAGGATTCTCAATACAATATTTTATTTAATACTCTTACGCAAAATGATTTTTCAGATAAAATTCAGAAGTTTATTCAAAAATATAAAGATTTGGATATGGATAAAAGTTTAAAAAATAAATTAATTTGGAGTAGAAAAATTATCACATCCTTTTATAAAAATAATAAAAGAGAAATTGATAAGGGAGATTTTTTATTTTTAAAGAAAAACTCTTTTTCACAAAAAACAAAAGTATTTTGTGGTCATAATGTTGTGCCATTTCCGATGAAAATATCTCAACAATACTATATTGATACTGGAGCCGCATTAGGTTATCAATCTCTTGAAAATAGCTCTAATCTTTTTACACAATTTGGACATGAATTCTTTGCTCTTTCAATGACCGATTTAACCAGTGGTGCTTGTTATGGTTGTATCACCTCTCAAGAGCAAAGAGGAAAAATTGTTAAACTTGAAAAACCTATTTATGATTATGAAGAATTGATGCTATAATTCTTGACTTTTGATTTCTTTTTGTTTTTATCTATAAAAAGGATTTACTATGAAAATAAAATATTCAATTGTCATGATGGCTGTTTTCGCAACTCTTCAAGTCAATGCTCAAAATAATAGAACGGGTAAGCCAAAATCAAAAGAAAATAATGTTGTTTATCGTTATGTTGATGATACTGGTAAAACTTTTTATACAGACAGAGTGCCTCCAGGTTATAAGGGACAAGTTGATATCTTATCAGCTAAAAATGGAACGTTAAAATCTAGTATTGATAGAGAAATGACTGATGAAGAATATCAAGCAGCATTAGCAGAAGAAGAAAAACAAAAGGAAGAAACTAAAAATAATAAAGCTCAGCTTCAATCTGATCAAACGCTTTTGTCACAATATAGTTCAGTCAATGAAATTGATGATATGAAAAAATATGAAGTCGATCAAATCAAAAAGGCTATTGAACTTGACTTGAAAAACTTGAAATCTGTTGAAGAAAGAAAGGCATTGATTGCCAATGAAATCAATAAGGATGCAAGAAATAAAAGTGTTTACAAAGATGAAATTGTGAGATTAAATGATCAATCTGATAGCATCAATAAAAATCTTTCAAACAATCAACAAATGCTTGAAAAAAGGCAAAAGAAATATGATGACGATAAAGCAAGATATTTAAATATCTTAAAGTCTATGTCTGAACTCAAGAAAAATTAAATCATCAATAAAAAAACACTCAATTTGAGTGTTTTTGTTAATTTTTTTTCTCTAATGAGCATATCAAACTGAAGTTATGATTTTTTGAATTAAAATTTGTTTGTGCTTGCTTTGTTTCAGCTATTTCCTTGATATAAGTACCAATAATTTGACTACCTTCAGAATGAATGCGAAATGCAATTTCCTTAGATTCGTTTTCACTTTTCTTAAAAACTTTTTCAATGATTTTTTCAACAAACAACATTGGTGTTGAATCATCATTAAAAATGATGACATGGTATAAATTTAATTTATTCATTATTTTTTTTATGTTACTTTAAATTACACATAAAAAAAGAATAAATGTCAAGTTATTCAATCCAATACCATTATTTTTCAGATAATAGATTCTTAAAAATATGTATTTTATCATAACAATAATACTATGAATTCTGATTTGATATTTATAAATGAATATGATAAGATAAATATCTAAAACATCATAACAAGGATAAATATGGCAGAGAATAAAAATCAAATCTTAGACACAATTAATAATTTAAGAGGTATACTTGAAAAAGCAAATTTTGAATATTATGTCTTATCTGAGCCTACATTAACAGACCAAGAATACGATAAATATTTTCATCAATTGAAGAAATTAGAAGATGATAATCCACAATATATCACAGATACTTCACCAACTAGAAAAGTGGGTGGATATGCAGAAAATTCTTTTAATAAAATCAAGCATGTTAAACCCATGTTATCTATTGGAAATGCTTTTGAAAAAGAAGATATTACTAAATTTGAAAAAGATATTATATCATCACCTGATTCAAAAAATGTCGAGTACTCTTGCGAATTGAAGTTCGACGGTCTTGCTATGTCTCTTGTTTATATTCGAGGTAAATTAATGCAAGGTGTGACAAGAGGGGATGGATTTACAGGAGAAGATGTCACTGAGAATATCAAAACCATTAAAACAATTCCTTGGGATATCACAGATTCCTTTAAAAATTTAGGACTGCCTGTACCTGAAAGATTAGAAGTAAGAGGTGAAGTATTTATGACACATAAATCATTCAAAGAATTGAATGAAAGGCAAGCATCTTTAAATGAAAAACAATATGTTAATCCAAGAAATGCTGCATCTGGCACATTGAGAAATTTAGATCCTAAAATTACAGCTTCAAGAAAATTATCTTTCTTTACTTACGCTTTAGGAGCATGCGATGAATTTGATACTCCTCCTACACATTTTGAAACCATTCAATTATTAAAAAAAGTTGGATTTCCAGTTTGTGAAGTCATGGAAATTGCTAAATCATCAGACGATTTATTAAAATTTTATAAAAAAATTGGTGAGTTAAGAGATTCTCTACCTTTTGATATTGATGGAGTTGTGTATAAGGTGAATTCTTATGAAATGCAAGAAAATTTAGGATTTTTAAATAGAGAGCCTAAGTGGGCTAAAGCTCATAAATTTCCTGCACAAGAAGTTTTCACTAAGTTATTGGGTATTGATGTGCAGGTAGGAAGAACAGGCAAACTAACACCTGTTGCCAGATTAGATCCGGTTTTTGTCGGAGGGGTAACAGTATCTAACGCAACATTACATAATGAAGATGAAGTATTAAGAAAAGATATCATGATTGGAGATATTGTGGCAGTAAGAAGAGCCGGTGATGTCATTCCTGAGGTTGCATTTGTTGCTAAAGATAAAAGAAGTGCTCAAGGTGTTTATAAAAAATTCGTGATGCCAAAAACATGCCCTGTCTGTCAATCTGCTGTTGTGAAAGAAGATGATAAATCAAATCATATGTGTACAGGTGGTTTGGTGTGTAAAGCACAATTACAATTCAGTCTTGTTCATTATACTTCAAGACTGGCTATGAATATTGAATCATTGGGAGAAAAAGTGATTACACAATTGGTGGAGGCACAAATTGTGAATGATGTGACTGATTTTTATAAATTGACAAAAGCTCAATTATTAACATTGCCTTTATTTGGAGATAAAAAAGCAAATAATATATTAACAAATATTGAAGAATCAAAAAAAGATATTCCTCTTCATAAATTTCTTTATTCATTAGGTATTAAAGAGGTTGGAGAATCTACAGCTAAAATATTAGCAAATCATTTTTTGACCATTGAAAACATCATGTCAGTATCCATAGATGATTTGTTATCAATTAAAGATATTGGGCCTGTTGCTGCAAAAAGTATTGTGACATTTATGAATAATCCAAAAAATATTGCTATTTTAAATGATTTAAAAGCAATGAATGTTTGGCCTTTGGAAGTTGAAAAATCCAATGATTACTTTAAAGACTTAACATTTGTCATTACCGGCACATTATCCCAAGATAGAAATGTTTTTAAATCCATTATTGAATCAAATGGTGGAAAAGCATCTGGAAGTGTATCTAAAAAAACCAGTTATCTTTTAGCGGGTGAAAATGCTGGAAGTAAAAAAGATGATGCACAAAAATTAGGTGTTACCATTTTATCAGAAGAAGATTTTTATCAGTTATTAAATTCTTTAACTCCCAAAGATAATCATAAAATAAAACCGTAATATACCAATAAAAAAAAGACCTTCGGGTCTTTCTTTATAAATTATTTATATTGTCTAAAATTAAAGGATGGCGCTTTTCCTCTTAATTTTGTACGAATAGCTTTGAAGGATTGTCCTGTTGATAAATCTTCTTTCTCAATATGGTCTCTTAAAATTTTTTCTATATCTTCGTCATTTCTCAGTGTTGCTAAATCAAGTGGAGTACCACAACATTCTTCTAAATCATTAATCACTACATTGATTGATGCACCATACTCTAATAATATTTTGGTTTTTACACCATCTCTCATTTTAACTGCCCAATAGAGCGGAGTCCATGAACTTGATATACCAATTGCATCTCTAGAATTAATATCATATTTGGCAGAAACTAAAATTTTTTTTAATTCTTCAACGCTTTTATGAAAAACATAATGAGATAAAGTATTGATGGGAGGGGTGTGTGTGATTTGTTCTCTAAAATTATTAATGAATCCATAAATCAAATCTTGATTTTTATCAACTTTTTTTGTTCGCGCCATATTTAATTAATCCTTACAATTATTACAATTTCATTTAATAATAAAAAGATATAAAAGTCAACATGAAAAATATATTTTATGAGATTTATTCTAAAATAATGTGATTTATCAACCATTTAATGAAAATATTGAAATTAAAATGAAAAAAATAATAATTTTTATGAAATGATTGATTTTTATATTATTTTCTTATAGTATTTTGAATTCATCAATTATATATTTTATGTCTCTTCCAAAATTATTCATATTTTTAATAATTTCATTATTTCCATTTTTTTCATTTTCTCAGGAAAAAAATTCAATAAAAAAAAATAAGGAGAGCTATAGCCTTATTATTAGCATGACAGAAGAATTGTCTAAAAATGTCTTTTTGCTAGAAATGAAAGAATACTTTAAAAAAAATAAAGATTTAGAAATTAAATTTGATATTTTACAAAATGAATTATTATATGATAGTATGGAAATTGGAATTAATGATATTGTTATTATTCCTGTTAAGGAATTAATTTATAAAACCAATAATAAAGAATTATCAATTTTGAATTTACCATTTTTATTAAATGATAAAAATATTAATAAAATATTACAAAACAAAGATTATACAAATAATTTATTAAATCAGGTTCGTGATCATTCATTCATTAACCCAATTGGTTTATTGTTACAAGATCATTACATTTATTTAGCAAAAAAACCTGAAATATTTTCTAACTCAGTGATGAAAAATGTCACTCTTGCTTCAAATTTTCAAGATAAATATTTTGAAAATTTTAAAACATTAGAGTCTGATGAAAATATTGATTTTGATATTTTAATCTTGGATACAAAGAAAAAACATTCATTTGATTTACAAGCTTATACTTATTTTGACACTCATATGTTTTATAAAAGTTATATTATCTTGGCTAATAAATACAAAATGGATAACATTCCTATTGATATTAAAGTTACTTTTCTTGAAAAAATTTCTCAGTTATCCATTCTTAATTATGAATTAAGCAAAAAAGAAAAGTTGACTTATTTAAGAAAAAATAATATAAAGTTTTCAGAAATGCCACAACAAGGACTTGAAAACCTTAAAAAAATTTCTATATATCTACATAAAGACTATCTAGAAAATATTTCTAGAAATTTACTGATTGAAACTTATAAATTAAATAAAGAATGATATTATGAATAATCTATTTTATGTGACTCTTTTTATTGTGATAATTTTTATTATTTTAGTCGTTTATTATTTTAAAAATAAAGAAAATGATGAAGATGATATGAATGTTTCTACAAAAAATTTTATGAAGAGCATCAAACATTACAAGGTAGATCAGGAGTCATCAGTCGATAATTATGGGATACTCAAAAAAAGCTCAGAAGATAAACAAAATAAAAAAATATTTATTAACAAACCAATAGGTTGGGTTTTAGCAGGCTCTTATGAAGAAGAAACCTTGAAGATTCAAAAAAAGGATTTTGAAAATAAAAATCAATTGAATGATTTAGACATAGAAAAAAATCATAAAAGACCTAATATATTATGTATTGATGATTCAACAACTTCATTAAAAATGATTGAAAAAATATTAAGAAATGAAAATTTTGATTATGTTTTAAAAGATAATGGTTGGGATGGATTAGAATATTTAAAAGATACTTCTCATGATAAGCCTGATTTAATTGTTTCAGATATAGAAATGCCAAAAATTAATGGAATTGAATTAATTCAAATCATTCGTAAAGATAGAAGATATCAAAATACTCCAATCATTTTAATTTCATCTTTTCCTGAAGCACATATTGAATTAATAGAAAAAGAAATTATTCAAGGTTTTATTTTAAAACCATTTAATGAAAATGATTTAGTTGAACAAATTAAATATCTTTTGCACTTGCCAAAATAATTATCGTAAATGTATTTATTTTCATCTTTATCTATTTACTTTTTATCGTTTATTGTGATACAATTTTTTTAAATAAGGAGATAAGATGAAAGAAAATAATCACATTTTTACCAAAGATTGTTATATTGCATATAAGAGTGCTTTTGAATTTGCACAAAAGAAAAAATTTGAATATTTTACAGTAGATAATTTTATTTTATTCTTATCACAAACCACAAAAGGAAGAGAGCTTTTTACAGCTTTGGGATTAGATTTTTCTGATTATGAGCACGCTACTCTTGAATATCTACAACATTTTGTTCCAAAAAATTCAGACAACTTTGATGATAACCCTCATACAACTGTAGCTTTGAGAAAACTCATAGATTTTGCTTATGATGATAAGTCTGCACAAGATACAAAATTAAAAGAACAAATCGATGAATCTATTCTTTTTATTTCATTGTTCCATCTTGATGAAGAAGATTCTTTTACTTTGTATTATTTTAAAAAGCATAAAATCAACAATGTGGCTGTCATTAATTTTTTCTCTCATTATAAAAAGAAAGAAAATGAAAAAAAATCCTTGAGCCCTTACTTGGAAAAATATACAGTTAATTTACTTGAACAAGCTAAAAACAATAAATCTGTGCATGTTGGCAGAGAAAAAGAAATCGAACAATTGATTCAAATATTGGGAAGAAAGAAAAAAAATAATCCTCTTTTGGTGGGAGAGTCAGGCGTTGGTAAATCTACTATCATTGATATTTTGTTGCAAAAATTATTAAAGGGTGAAATTCCTAGCTTGAAGGATTATAAGATATTGTCATTAAGTATGGCTGATTTACTTGCTGGTGCAAAATACAGGGGAGATTTTGAAGAAAGAATTACCAACATCATTAAAGAAGTATCAGATAAAAAAATTATTCTTGTGATTGAAGAATTGCATACTTTCTTGACGCCTCAACAAGGTAATAATGATACAAACAGTATTATGCAACAAGCTTTGGTGACTGGTAAGTTCCCTGTCATTGGTTCAATTAATTTTAAAGAATATAAAAAACATATTGCTAGTAATGAATCTTTTAATAGAAGATTCCAAAAAGTGATTGTGGAAGAGCCTTCTGTTAATGATACATTTAGTATTTTATATAATATCAGAAGCGAATATGAAAATCATCACGGTGTTGAATATTCAGAGGAAGCTTTGAACTCGATTATTGATTTGACTAACAGATACATTATTGATAGAAAGCTTCCAGATAAAGCTATCGATTTCTTGGATATCATTGGCTCTAAGCATCATTTGATGTATGAGGCTCAACAAGATGAAAATCTATTGAAAATTACTTCAGCACATGTGAAGAAAATAATTGCTGAATCATTGAAAATAGATATCAATAATTTTGATGTTAATCAAAAAACAAAACTCAAGACCTTAAATGCCAATATTAAATCTAAAATATTTGGTCAAGAGCAGGCAGTAGATGTTGTAACGAATAAAATTTTATGTCATCACAGTGAAATCATCAAAGAAGATAAATTGATTGGCTCATTTTTATTTGCAGGTCAAACAGGTACTGGTAAAACAGAATTGGCAAAAGCTGTCTCTGAAGAATTGAATATTCCTTTGGTTCGTTTTGACATGAGCGAATATATGGAAAAACATGCAGTAGCACGTTTAATTGGTGCTCCTCCTGGTTATGTAGGTTTTGACCAAGGTGGCCTTTTAATTGAAGCAATTAATAAGACTCCCAATTGCATTTTATTATTAGATGAAATAGAAAAAGCTCATCCAGATATCATGAACATTTTACTTCAAGTCATGGATTATGCAACATTGACTGAAAATAATGGAAGAAAAGCTGATTTTAAAAATGTCATTCTGATTATCACAACCAATATAGGTGCTCAAGTCATTACTAAAAATACGATTGGATTTGATAGACAGCAAAATATTATTGATGATAGAATGAAAGCCATCAAGTCAGCTTTAACACCTGAGTTCATCAATAGATTAGACGATATCGTGCAATTTAATACGTTGAGTAAAGAAGCTGTGTATCAAATCATTTCTAAGCAAATTTTTCAAATTAAGAAAAGCATACAAGAAAAGAAAATTGATGTGAACTTCTCACAAGAAGTTATTGAATATATTTTTAAAAATAGTTTTTCATCAGAATACGGCGCAAGACCTATTAGAAAATTTATTCAACAGTCTGTCTTGAAATTATTGGCACAAGATATTCTTTTTGAAGTTATTCCACAAGGATCATCTGTTCAGGTGATGCTCAAAGATAATGAATTAAGTTATGAACTTGTCAAACCTATTGAGCTGAATATTTTAGAAAAGAAAACTATTGCTAAAAAAAGAAGATATCATAAAAAAGAGCAAGCTTGAAAATAAGATACTTTTTAGAAATTTGACAATAGGAAAAAAATATTTAATCATAAAGACCCATGATAAGGAAATAAGTTATGCCAGAAAATAAGAGTTTACCGAAGGGATTTAAACTAGGTGAATACAATATATCCAAAAAAATTAGTACTGGAGGTTTTAGTATTGTCTATCTGGCATATCATAAAGATGGTAGACCTGTTGCTGTCAAAGAATTCTTTCCTAAAAGTCTTCACTTAAGACCTAAGGCTTATAAAATAGAATTTATTAATATGCGAGAAAAATCAGCTTTTCAAAGAAATCTTGAAACATTTAAGTATGAGGCTGAATTGGTTATGAAATTGAAACATGATAACGTGATTGAAATCATTGATTATTTCATGTTAAACGGTACTGCTTATATTGTGATGCCGTATGAGCACGGCATGGGCCTTAATTCTTATGCAAAGCAATTTAAAGGCGAAATGACAGAGCAAGATATTGCATTCATGATGAGTGGTATATTATCTGCTGTGAATATGTTTCATGAACATAATATTGTTCATTTGGATTTAAAACCAGGAAATATATGGATAAGGCCCAATAAAGAAGCTTTGATTCTGGATTTCGGTAGTGCAAGATTTATAGATGATCCTCAAAAGAAAAAAGAACAACCTACATTGACTCCAGGTTTCGCTCCACCAGAACAACATCGGGAGTTTTTTGAACCTTCTAGAATTGGTGTATGGAGTGACTATTACGCATTAGGTGCTACCATTTATGCTTTAATTGAACACAGTGCCCCACCTTTATCAACAGAATTTATATTGGGACAAAAAGAAAATGATATTGAAATAAAAAGAAAGGGGCAATATAGTGACCCTCTACTGAAAATTGTATCATTTTTGATGCAACCATCATGGGATGATAGAAAAAAAATTGACTTGAAACAAGTTATTGAACAATTGAGAAAAATAAAGCCAGTCAAGAAAACTCCTATTATGACCAATGACTTTGATAGACTTATCAGAAACGATATTTTGGATATGCAAGAGTATCTGAAAAGTGAGAATAATATGATTCGTTTTCAGAAAAAATAATTAGCTTTTCATTCCAAGTTGTGCTTTTTTTTCTAATAATTCATTTGCTGCAAATTCAGTATCAGTATGTGTTAATTCACCTTGGTTGTTGGAGTATCTCTCACTCTTTGCTAAACCTTCTTTTAAAATGATTTGATTAATAGATTGGGTTTTATCTTCATCTAAATAAGCTTCAACAATTTGTCTATTATAGACATCTGTGCCTTTAATGGTTAAATAAATATTTTTCTTACAAATAAGATCTTTTAAAAAGAATTTGGCTTTATCGTAGTTAAACTGACCTTTTTCCGGTGTGTTAATACCAGCAAGCCTGAATGTGGTTGGTTTATCTTTATACATACCTACAAAAGTATCTCCATCTTTGGCAAATAAACCATAGCATCTATCTTCATTTTTTTTGAAACTTTTCTTTTTTTCATATTCTGGCTTAAAATCTCCATGAAAAGTTGATGGATTTGCTTTTGGAAAATTAGGTTGTTTTTGAAAGTTAGTATTTTTATATCTTGGCTGAAAACCACCTTGTGATTGATTCATGCCACCGTTTTGGAAATTATTCATTGCAATTTTTTTTCCTAAAGCCTCCATTTCCAATTGTTGTGAAGTTTTTACAACTGGCTCATGATACTCTTGAGCATAATAATTGTTATCAAACTTATTGCCTAACTCTTCATGATGAATTTTATGTTCAGGCTCTTTTTTTTCTTTGATTTTTTCTTCAGTTGATAACATCTTTTTTAAATTTTCAAATAATCCCATATTTAAGCCTTTAGTTTCAATTCATTATTATTATAAGATAAAAATATCAAAAGGCAATGTTACAATTTTTATTTGACAAATTTTTATTTTATGATCAATATAGGAAAAGAATTTTAAGTAAGCATATATGACAATTAGACAATGTATTATTCTTGATGATATTGAAGAATTCCAAAAGAAATCATTAAGGCTTGATCAATCAATGGTTTTATTCTTAAAAAAGAATGCAAAAGAAAAAATCAAACAATTTATTGCAAACGATTTTTTAAAAAATTGTTTTTTAAATAAAAAAATAGACACTTTGAAAATTATGCTGCAAAGTCATCTTGTTAAAGAAAAAGACTTAATGATAATATTAAGTCTTCCAGAAGTGATTGATCTTTTATTAACGTCAGAGAGATTAAAAAAATTTTTTTATTTTATGAATTATTTTGCTTTACAAAATAATTATCGTCAACTACTTTGTTTCTTGAAGAAAACAAAAATTCATGATCTAATCAATCCACAATCTACATGTTTGAATGTCTTGAATATGGCAACTATTAATCATGGAATGAAAAGTATGACCATATTTAAAAAAATATATAATTACTTTAAAAAACAATACATTGAACTTATTCCTGTTATTTTAGATAAAAATCATTTTGGACAAAAAATATTGACGTATTTAATAGAGTCTTCTAAATTTAAAAAAGATTTAAATTCTTACTGGAAAAAATCATCAAATTGGCATAATTTTTTTGGAATGACAATTGAACAAAGATTTTTTCATAATCCGAGTGTACTTAATGCTAATTTATTAAAATTATTTTGGTATTTTCATAAAAATATATCAACAGTTGAAACATTTTCTCAAATATCACATTTTCTTTATTCAAAAATCAAAGAAAAACCTCATTTTAATTTCCACGCAGATTTAAATTTTGCATTCAAAGAAATGTTTGATTTGGTTGAAAATGATAAAATTATTCAATCATTAAATATTGCAGACAACATGGAAAGAAAAAAATCTAAAAAAATTTGATTTATCATTTCTAAATAGTAAAATATAAAAAAGGATTTATATGATTAATTCTAAATCAGCATTTATTGCCTTAGGTGTAACAGGTTTAATTATCATGGGAGTTGGCATACAGCCTCTTTTAAAAAACGCTCAAATTCCCTCTTTTACATCATCTCCACAAGCTGAAGTCATTGCTGTTAATTCACAAGCTGATGTAAAATTTCCTTTATTTGAAACTTCTTTATTGACAAATCCTCATGTGAAATCTACTTTAGAGAAAATGTCTAATTTTGATTTAAGTAGTGACTTAAAAGATAATCAAATATCAAGAGTTGTTGCTCAAGTATCTTTTAAAAATCAATATTGGTTTGGAGCTTTAGCATCTGAGGCAGAAGGATTTAGGGGGAAGATATATAATGATAATGTGGGTTTCGCTGTAGGCAATGGATGGAATCTTTCCATGCAATCTTCATCTTATAATCAATTATTGGCATCAACCATATCAGATAATCAAGAATATCAAAAAAATGCTGCTGCAATGGCTTCAGCAAAACAAAAAGTTGTCAAAGATGGTGACTTTTCTTTTGAAATAGCTCCTCAAAGAGCTTTGCAAGTAGCTGGATTAATGTCTTTAGATTTTTATAAAAATGGTCTTTTACCTGCTCTGGATAAACAAGCTAAGAAAAAAGGATTAACCGGTCAACAAGTCATTGCTGGTTTAGAGCCTCATCAAAGAGATGCATTAATTTATCACACCTATAAGGTTGGTAATGCTGGAGTCGCTAAATATACAACATTATTGGAATCAGTCGTTCAATATTCTCAATTATCAACAGAGAAAAAAAGTGACATAGAGGAAAAAAAGAAGGTTGCTGCGAATTTTACTTATAAATACAAACTAGATGGCAAAACATTACAAGATACTCGCGCAAGTGTATTGGTTGCAAGTATGTTTATTGATACCAATGTATTTGCTCAAATTATTCAAAGTGTTCCCCAAGGAGTGAATCGCTTGAGTTCACAAGATTTTGCTAAAAAATTACCTGATTTTAAAGCTGGTGTTGAGTTTGGTGAGGAAATCAAGATTCCTGATCCTGTGGGTGATGCTAAAAATGATATGTTAAAAAGAGGTTTGGTCCCTGATATGAAATTTAATGCAGTATCTCCATCAGATGCGGTTGAAAGAATGCAAAATATGAGAAAACCTATGCAGAATAATCAAACATATATTATGGGAGCTTGAAAAAAAATAACTTGACATGAAACCTCTTTTTTTATAAAAAAATAAAAAATGGAGTTTTCATGCAAATTACTCAATCTACTCAATCAACCGTCAAACAAAGAAGTCAAAAAATATCTCCTATTTTTTTAATACTTTTTTTAATCACTATCATTTTATTTCTTTCATCTTTTATTGATATTTTATCAAATAAAACTAGCTTCATCATTGAGCCTGAAGTTAATTTTATTCAAAAAACTCCTATGGTAATTGCTTCAGAAAACACTAAAGAGCCTTTTTTAATTAAAGACTCTTTAGGTTATTTTACAAATGATTTTAAAAATGAATTACAAAGAAAAGCAAACTTTAATCTATCTATTATCAGCTCAAAAAAATTCGAAATTAAGAGAAACATATCGCAAATATCTTATAATCAAAAAGATTTTTTTAATGCTTTATATTTTGAAAATGAACCACTTAATTATAAAATTTATGAAAATCATACAAAACTAAAAAGTTTTATATTAGATTCAGATTTTCATGAAGATTTACATCCACAGCAGTATTGGCAACTGATAAAAATGCTTGAATATCAAATTTATCAAGAAACATTGTTTCCATTATTTTATCAATATAGTAAAAAAACAAAATTCGATCCTCAAATCATTTTATCAAACTTTAACTCTGCTCAGTTAGCAGTGATTCACTATTATTTGTATAAAGGATTTTCTTATCCTGCTTTATTTGAAGCCATGATTAGATATTCTAATTCAGATAGAAAAAATGAAGATAAGTGGAAATTCTTAAAAATATTTCCAAAAGAAAAAATGAGTCCTGAGCAATATATCAAAACAACATCGTTATTTATGAATGAAAAAATATTTGGTTATTTGATAGGAAAAGATGTCGTACCCACTTATGTCGAAAAAATAATGAATCCTTTGATTGATAATTTTGAATGGAAGCCTAATTATCAAGATTTGATTTATCCAAAATCATTTCCTCTTAATCATTTTGAAAAAAATACAAAAAAAATTGAAGTACTTCCAACAGTACCTCAATCTTATATCATGGGAGCTTGATATTAAGTCATTTTAATTTTAATACCTGAGCTTAATTGAGAATCTTGCCTAATGCCTTCTATATTTTTTAATGTGTCACCTACACTGATTTTTATAGAGGATACTTTTTTCCCTTTATGAAATGTCTCATTTAATGCAATCTCTTCATCAAAAGCTTTAAACATATCTTTCTTTTTCTGATCTTCTACATTTAACTTACTAACAATCGATTTTACATTTGAGACAATTTGCTCTAATTCACGTAAAGCAGATAAGTTATTTTCATTGAGATTATTGTATTTTTCATATTTTTCAATAATTGTTTCTCTTTTTTCCATTAATTTATCAAATCCAGGTTTACTTTTTAAGATTTCTGGCGATTCTTTTAATAAATTAAAGACCAAATCAACATTTTCGAAACTATTAAATTCTGCAAATTTTTTTAATAAAGTTAACTCTTGATTATTATTGATTAACTTATTAATATGAAAACTTAAATTCACATTTTCTTTAATCATCATCGATACTTGAGGTAAAACAATTTTTTCAAAAAATTCAAACTTTGCTTTATCGCTTAATTTTCCAATGGCTGAAAAATCTAAATTATGTTCATCATCTAATTTGAATTGAAATTCTTGATTCAAACGATTGGCCACTGAGACTCTTATTTCTTCACCCGTTTTTTTAACACTTTGGTTTACATCAGTCAAACCAATCATATTCAAAGCATCTTTAAAATGCTCTTGAACAAATATCACATCTTTTTCTGCCCCACTCATGGTAATCGATTGAGTTAATTGATTCATTTTATTAAATAAAACTTCTACACCATGCTTTTTCGCAAATGAAACCATTTGAGGTTGATTATCATTTAAAATGGTTTCTCCGATTGGATTTTTATCTGCAATATCTATTTTGTTATTGACAGATGGTCCTCTTGAGAAAATATTTTCCTTGATATTTGATACCACTTGTAAAAATGATGCCAAAGGATTTCTTTTTATCTTTTTAGTATCATTGTTTACTTTATTTTCAATAGGATTATCATAATTCATTGGTTCTGTTTCTTGCCAACTTTCAAAACTTGGAGGTTGCCTTTTTTCTGTTCTTTTATTTTCAATAACAGGAATTGCTTCTGGTTTAATGACGACTTTTTCTGTCGTTGTTGGATTAATAACAGGCTCTTTTAAGGTTTCTTTTAAAATAGGAATGTCATCTGTCTTAATCGTGATGGGGTTATTGATTGGGTTAGTGATTGGTTGATTAGTTATATTGGGAGCTTTTTTAATTGCATCAAATTTGATTTCATTCATGTTATAATTATTAGGTAATGAATCTATACCAGGAGCATTTAAACTAAATTCACTTTTATAAGTTGGATTGCCACCAACCATTAAATCTTCGCTAGATAACGTAGGCATTTTTAAAGGCTCTATTTGACCTTTCATATCTCCATTAATTTTCATTTTTCTCATATGATTTAATAAAGAAGTAAATTCGTTATCAACAATTTGTTCATTGCTCATTTTTTTATTCCTATGGATACCCTATCTATTTTATCATATGCTATATGAATATCAAGCTGAATTTCTATATATTTTAAGCAAAGATTAAAATTGAAAAAATGTAATAAACCAAATTAAAGTTGACAAAATATAATAATTAATTTATAAACTTAGATAATAAAATGAAAGAAATTTATGGAATTAGATTTTGGAACAGACAGTGCAACCATTAAAAGTGGTGAATATAAAAAAGTTGTATGGGATAGTAAAAGAGTTATTAATGGTCATATGCTAGTGGTTGGTAAGTCTGGTACTGGTAAAACATATCGTTTGAGAGATATTATTAAACAGTTACAATCTCAATCATCTCAAATGAGAATAAGAATTATAGATGTACATGGAGATATTGATATCGAGGGTTGTTCAACAGTCAAGTTTTCAGAATCTAGCACTTATGGTTTTAACCCTTTAGCAATTAATGCAGATCCTGATTTTGGTGGGGTCAGAAAAAAAATTCAAACTTTTATTTCAGCTATTAATAAAGCATCACGTAAGTTGGGACCAAAACAAGAATCTGTTTTAAAAAATATTTTACTTGATTTGTATGCAGCAAATGGATTTCATGAAAAAGATCCATCTACTTGGTCTATTTTTGATAGAAATGGTAATAGATTACAACATAACGGTAAACCTAAAAGATTTCCTACTTTGGAAGATGCTTATAGATACGCAAATTTTAAGCATAAAGCGATGTTTTTAGGCACAGGAAATAAAGCTGTTTTAAATTTAGAGGATGTGAACAAGAAAGCTAAGCAAATTTACCTTAAACAAAAGAATATTCATAGAGCTTTGAACAAAGAAGAGTTGGAGGCTAGTCAAAATGAATTAAAGGCCGCAGGAGAAGCTGCCGTTGAAACATACAAAAATTATATTGCTTCTATTGAATCAGGTATGGAGTTAACAGATTTGATTAAATATGATTCAATTGAAACTTTAAAATCAATTGTTGATCGATTGAGTAATTTGATATCTTCCGGTATTTTTAAAAATCAAGATCCAGACTTTGATCCTCAGGCCAATATTTGGAGATATGATATTAAAGCATTAACCAATCTGGAAGAGAAAAAAATGTTTGTTTATTTCTTGTTGGAAGAGATTTTCGCTCAACGTGTACAAAAAGGTATGAGAGATGATGTTGTTGAATTAGTATTTTTAGATGAAGCAAATCTTTTCTTTGATGAAGAAGCTGATAACGTCATCAATATCATTGCAAAAGAGGCAAGAAAATTTGGTTTAGCTCTTTGCTGTGCTTCACAAAGTCCAACACACTTTTCCGAAGATTTTATTTCTAACGTAGGTACAAAAATTATTTTGGGTCTAGATCAAATGTTTTGGGATGGTAGTGTCAGAAAACTGAAAATCGAACAACAAGCTTTGGAATGGATCATTCCTCATCAAAGAATGGTTGTGCAAATTAATAATAAAGCTGAATTACGAAATCGATTTATTTGGGTTTTACTTAAAAAACAATGAATATTAAAAGTCTCTTAAGAGACTTTTAATATTTGACATTTATAAAAAAATTATCAAGATATTGAAAAAGGAATAAATATGACTGAAATTGATATCATTGAGCATCAAACTGTTTTATTTTGGTTTAAGGAGTTTGCTAAAACTGAACCTTTGGGATTTTGTTTTTTAACTCAAGGTAATGTTAATTTTTTTAAAAGAATTTGGCCTGAGTATGAAAAAACTGAAAGATTTTTTGTTTGGGAAAAGGAATTTTCACAAGTAAAATTTAAAATATATTCAAATCAACAGGAAACAATTTATAAGGTATTGTTCGATGGTCCTAAAAAGGAATTTCTTAACGATAGAAAGGCTGGTGCTTATACAACCATGTTTTTGAAAAAGCTGGTTGAAGAAATTCAAGAAGAAATATAAATGATAAAAAATTGAATTTTATACATATTGACTATTTATTTCATATTATATATGATAACAAAAAAAGAGATGATTTTTATGACCAACGAATTTGATATTATTGAACACCCACTTGTTTTAGCATGGTTAAAAGAATATGCAAAAACTGAGCCTTTAGGATTTTGTTTTCTAACTCAAGGCAATACAGATTATTTCAGAAAAATTTGGAATAAAAGTCCTACTTCCAGAACAAGTCGTTATGATTATTGGCAAATCAATCATTTAGGTATTACTTTATTTATTTATTCAAATAAAGATGAAACAGTCTATAAGGTGCAATATTTGGGAGAGAAAGATATTTTCTTGCAAGATAAAAAAATTGGGTCATATATCATTAGTTTTATTCAAAAACTGACTGAAGGTTTAATTAAGAAATAAGTGTATTAAAAAAAATTGGTGTAACTTTCATTTTCATTGGAAAAAAATCAATAATTAAGTATACACTAGGTATTTAATGTGGAGAAAATAAAGATTTATTATACATCATAACAGTGTGTAAAATATGGTTTTTTCACAAAACAGAATAGACATGAACTTCTAAAAAATTTATTTTTTTATCTATTATTATGGCAAAAGTATGAATTTTATATATTTATCAGTATATTTCAATATAGGATTATTTTTTCTGTAATCTTTTTAAATTTTGATCTCAATATAGCAAATTCAGTTGTGAATGTCATTCAAAAGATGAAAGAATTATCTGAAAAAGTTCAAGGAAAGAAAATAGAAATTTGAAAGAAGAAGAATTATTGAGAAAATCAAGAATAAAATTTCTTGATTTTCTTTTATGTTAAATTATAATCAGAAAATGAATAGACAATTACTTAAAAATCAACTCATTCGTCATGGCTCTGAAAATTCTTTGGATAAAGATGCTTTTTTATTAATTAATGAATACACTTTGCAATCTTTTCCTAATATATTAAATGATATTAAGAATTCTAAAAAAAATGAACTACATCAGGTGTGTCATGAAGTTGATTCAATATTTGGTGTTAATTCTAACTTGATTATCTTGAATGAAAAAAATAAAACATTAGATTGGTCATTCAAGGGTGTTGTTGATGAAACAAATAATGCATTATATCATACCTTTGATTTACATGAACAATCTTTCGATGCTTGTCCTGTGGAATATTTATTACCTAGAAATCAAGGTTTGAAGTTTTTAAGAACAATCAGAGGAATATTGTCTTATTTTTCTAGAACAGAATACAGAGAAATGGTTAAAACAGCATTGCATGACATAAACGTTCATCATAAGCTGGATGCTTTACAGAAAATTGATATAAGTCTAATTGATGATTTTGGAAAAAACAACAAAACAGAAATTTTTAAATTTATTGCTTTTCAATTAGCTCAAACATCTGCCTTAATATTTGATCAAAAAGAATTATTCACAAAAAATTCGGCCATAGAATATCAACCTTCATTTGAACAATATATTTTAAGAAACCCACAAGATGGCTCTCTATTGCAAATGGAAATCAATCATTTTATTGAAAAATGTCGTCCATTTGTACATGTCATGGAGGGAAATATGGCAAAATTCTCTTTTAATCAAAAGGAGGAAATTATTCTTATCAAGGAAGAAAAATTGATTCAACCTAATCCTTTGGTTTTACCAACACATAAAAATGTTAAAAAAAGATTTTAACTGTTGTTTTCGATAAATAAATTATAATCTATTTTTCCTTCTAATTCTTGTTTTTGTCGTCTAGAAACAGGAAGTTGAATATCACCTTTCAATAAAACATACCAATGATTGTCTTTTTTAAAGAATTTGGTCACATAAAATGGGTTGACTAAATATGCTCTATGAATTTTTAAAAATTTAGGATATTTTTCTTCTAAATTAAGTAACGTGTCATTGATGATAAATTTTTTCTTTTGTGTCACTATATCAATGTATTTCATTTCAGCTTCAAAATAAATAATGTCTTTTAACGGAACATTGATTTCTGTGCCATACTGTTGAACACTGATGTGCTCTTCTTTGGTTTGAACAATATTAATATTGGTGCGCTCTATTTTACTAAAAAGAAGTTTTAATTTTTCTTCATCAATAGGCTTTAATATATAATCAAATGCGTTTACTTTGAAAGCTTTATAACCAAATTGCTCATAGGCAGTTACGAAAATAATAATTGGAGGGTCTTTTTCAGGATAACCAAAATGAACATACTTTTGAGCAATTTCTTCAGCAATCTCAATACCTGTTTTAATGGGCATTTGTATATCTAGAAAAATTACCCTAGGTAAATTCTCTTTTAATAAATCAATAAATTCAGCATACGAATCAGTTGATAAAACTTCAAAATCATATAAATATTTAAATTCTTTTTTCGTTTCAATAATGGAATCCACCAAATAAGAAAGAGCTAAAAATTCATCATCAATCACTAAAATACTATTTCTTAACATAAGAATCCTCTAAATATATATTCATAAAATTAATTCTATTTTTTTCAATGTCAACACTTTAAAATATTTTTATGCATTTTAGAAAGAAGTTTGCCCATATTTGAAGTCTTTTTGACTGAATATGGGCATTTTATGATATCTTTTTTTAATTTTTGTCAAATATTTTTTGTATAAATTTTATTATTTTATAATAAGTAAGATATTAAATCAAGTAAATATTCATATTTTAAGATAAAATGATGTAATTTTAGATAAACAGTTATTTTGAACGTCTTTTACTTTTTTTCATATTTTCTTCAAAATCAAAAGCTGTTTGGGTTTCAACTTTATCAATATCAACTTGCGCATTACTAGAGTTTTTATGTTTTTTGTTTTCTATATACTGTTTATCAAAATAAGATTCAAATTCAATACCCATATTAGTTAGCAACTCTTCGTAATTTAAAATAATACTTTCAAAGCTTTCTTGTACATTTGAAACATTTTTAATAAGTAAATACTTGCTATCTTTGTTTACAATTGTTAAATTTCCACAGTTAAATAACTTTTGTATTGGTCCTTGTCTAAAATGACAGGTATTATAATCATTAATTAAATTCCATGTGTATATTCTTTTTTCTTTTTCGAACACATATATGTTGTTTTTGCTAATGACTAATTTTTGATTAAAAGATTTAAAAGAAATCAAAAAGAATCCAGAACAAATTAATAACATGATAACAGCTAAAGAAAACGTTACTTGAGAAATATTATAAGTCAAGTAACCAAGTGTTAAAGACATCACTAGGATGGAATAAAAGAAAGAATATGAGCTTATTTCAAACGTTTGCTTTTCAGCTTTTTTTCTTTTTCTTTTACTGGACTTTTTAATCGTACTATTATCTTTTATTTGAATGCCTTCTTTATCGTCTTTGATAAATGAGGGATTGGAGCTTTCTATCAAGTTCTTTATATCATTTTCTAAAATAGAATTTCCCAAAAAATCAACATTTTCTTGCTGTAAAAAATCTTGATTATCATAGTAATCATTAATGTTTGTTTCTGCATCAATACTTAATTCTTTATTTTTAGACATATCTTCTCGCTCAAATGAAGCCATAATACTAATAAAATTTTCATTTTGCAAGCTTTGAATCAATTATCTTTATCAATTTTATTCATTCTAAAAATATAAAATAATTTTATATTTTATTTATTTATATCATAATAATTATTTTATAAAAAACAATATGCGTAATATTCATAAAAATAAAATTTTTTAAACCAATTTATTTTGGGTGAAAAAAATTAAAAAATAAAATAAATTTATTTTTTTATAAGATATTCATCTTATCTATTCAAAAAGTTGCGAAATCTCTCTAAAAAGCTTACCACATTTTAATCGTATATGAAAAAATAACACTAAGATGATTTTTATGTATATAGTAACGGGGGTAATCCTGCGTTTTTAGAAATTTAACTTTTTTTCAAAATCACTTTCCAATAATCAAAAATTAGCGTTAATGAATTGATATAGATGGTTTTTTTCTTTTTTATTAAATATAAGCAGTTAAAAAAAATATAAACAAAAAAATATAAAAATAATTTTATTTATTTACCATAGTTGGATGTATATTTTTTAAATATTTCTGATCTTTTTTCTTCCCAAAATTTTTTATCAATTAATTCTGGAATTTTTTTATTTTGTGATTCACTATTAGGAATCGTTCCATAATAACAGGCCCAAACAGGATTTGGTCTATCTTTTAAGTTTTGGACAAAGAAAACAACATCTTTCATTGCCTTATCAATCAATTGAGGCGTTCTTGATGTAAGTGTTCTAACCTCTGGAAAAAAGTTACTAATTCTTTGCGTAGCAAACATAGCACTACTGTCAAGGCATACAGACGCATCTTGTTGAGTTGTAATGATTGCTGCATACAACCATTTGTGTGCTTCAAGTGGATTATTAATGGAAGTATAATAATCTGACATTAGCCAATAAATAGGTGGATGTCCATAAAACTTTAAGTTATGTAAATATTCAATGTAATCAATTTTAGTATTCTTTAATTCATAAACTTGTGAAAACAACTGAGGATAGTCTTGAGCTTGCATCGATTGAAACATTTTTTTTTGTAACTCAATATTAAAGGGTTGTTTAGAATAATTAATAATTGTAACTGGTTCAACAGCCACTTTTTGAGCTTGTGCATTTAAGGCAAAGCAGGTGAATAACAACGCACTCAATAATTTATATTTCATATCATACCTTTAATTTTTTGAAAATATATCATACAAACTAAAAAAAGAGAACTATTCGTCAACAGATATATGTATGAATTTGAAATTTTTTTTGATAATAGGTTAAAAAAAAGAAAATAATTTGACATTATTGCTTGAAAAAATATGAGTGAATAAATGGATAAAATATGAAATCACTCAAAAAAATTTTTACTTATAAAATAATGAGAGGACCAATGGTACTCATGATTGCATTAGTAATAACGTGTACATTCACAAATATTTATGCTCAAAATATAAAAAATATTCAAGAATTAAATTTAACCATTAATAAAGAAATAGGTTACAAAAAAGAATTAAATGGTAATGATGATTGGCAGCTTCCCGAGAAGACAATATCATTAAGGGAGGGAGATTGTGAAGATTTTGCAATTTTAAAATTGCAAGCTTTATATCGTAATGGTTATGATATGAGCAAAGTAAAAATGTCTTTCATTAAAATAGAGTGGTTGGGGAAAATAGAATCCCATATGGTTCTCATATATGATGAATACGTTTTGGATAACTTGTATGATGAAGTAAAAAAAGTAGATGAAAGAAAAGATATTGAAATGAGGGTGGCAGATTTTTCATGGTCAAAAGAAGAGGGGGCAAAAATATTTTTGCATCCTGGAATAAAAGTATCTAATATAGCTCCATACATGCTTAAATGGGAAATGACATCAAAAGAGATATTTAAATATCAAGATTCAGAATAAGTCTATCAAAAATAAAAATTGTTGTATTTTTACAAATTTATATATTTTTTTATAGAAATGTCAAAAAAAATTTGCATTTAAAAAAAATGAGTGTAATATTTATTAAAAAGGATAAATCATGATTAGTAAAATCAATGAAGAAATCAGAGCAATGTTTTTAGATTACTCTAAAGAGAATGGATTATTTATTGTAAATAACGCTCAAACTCATATGAGCATTTGTTTTAATTGTGAAAAAAAAATAGATAGTCTAGTACAAATGATAGAAAAAAGTTTTAATATTTCTTTAAAAAATATAGAATCAAAAAATATAGCTAATATTTATTACAAGGATACCGTGGTAGTCCACAAACAACAAAAATACAAATTAAAGGTAGAAACATTTGATAATTTTCTTCAAAAATCTTATTATCTACACATATCTTGCGTTCTTTCTTTTTGATACTTGATAATTGAAAATTAATTTATATGATATTTTGATTGATAAATCATAAAAATATCTATGAAAAGAAAACATTTTGTTTTAATCATTTTATTGATTCTTTTATTAGAGTTTAGCATTGCTTATTTTCTTGAAAATGAAAAAAAAAAACAGTTTGAAAATTTCCATTTAAAAACCAACTTTATTTTATATGCAGCTATAGCTAATGAATTGGATGTATTTTTCACTAATGATAAAACAAAAGAGGTTTTAAGAAAAAAGGATATTTTTGTGAAGGGTGATAAGTGGTCTAATAACAGTTTGTTAGAAGTCAATGAATTGCATGAGATTTCATCAGAAGAAAATAGATTGGACTTCATTATTTTTAATGGAGAGCAAAATATTGAAAAAATGTTAAAAATGAAAGATGGAGTAAATAAAAAAAATAAGAAAAATTTTTACAACATCTATGACACTGAATATGTGATTGCCACATGGGAGAATGTCATTCCAATATTAGAGTATAATCATTTAATTGAAAATGGTTATTTGGATTTAAATAAACTAATTAAACTTATTAAAGAAAAGAAAAGATGGAGAGATATTATTTCAGGCAATGATTCCTTGATTTTATCTTTTGCTAATAATTATATTAATTTGGAGGTCAATAATATTAAAAATAGCAATGATGTAAAAAACTATAATTATCTCCTTGCTTATCATTTAAATGATGAAACAATTTTAACTTCTCAGGAGGATATCGAATTTGTTAAAAATGACATTAATGATATTAATATGAGAAGAACAATTAGGGAGAATACGAGTTTAGGAATTTTGGATGAGTTTTTTCTTTTCGAGGAAACAAAGTTTCCATTATTATTATTAAAAGAAAGTGATTTTATTAGATATCATAAATTACAAAAAACACATAATGAAAAAGTAAAATTAATAAAGTTAAAAAGTACAATTTTGAACAAAGTTTATTTTGAATCATTAAATAGTGAGGGAATTCGTTTATATATTTTATTAAGAAACAACAAAGATTTAAACTCAATCATTCAAGATTATGGTTATAGAATTAACACAGATAAAGAATACTATTTACAAAACAAGAATTTATTGGATTATATAGATAACAATAAAATTTATCATTATGAATATTCTCTTGAAAAAGAATTAATTGAAAGAAGGTTTAATTATATTGAACTGAGTGATTTTTATACAATGGAGCTTTTATACAACAGTATAGAGATGAAATATTGATGCTTTCAACAGTTTTATGATATGATAGCATCAATTAAATTGGAGAAAAAATGAGTGTAGCCATCAATCAATATATTATTTATGGGATTAAATTTGAGTATCAAGAAATTAAAGATTCATTAAAAAAAATTTATGGTGAAGAGCAAGGCATTCAAAAATATGAAGAGATGTGTGATTTATTAAACGATAATGGTTACAAGAAAGAAATTGGGGAATATGCAGGTCTAAGCCTCATTAGCGATGGTATGAACGGAAAATATGAAGTTTTGGGAAAGGTTTATGAAAAAACAACACAAGGAAATTATATTGATTACTTTGCAATAGAGATGAGCAATTCAATGGTCAATGAAATGGCTTTATCTATTATGGTTTCTTTATATGGAGATATTTTAATGACAGTTTTTCAGGTTGAAAAAAGCAAACTAAAGGATAAATTAAGAGAAAAAGCAAAAATGATGTTATTGACACATTATCATTAATTGAAATAATTTTTAAGACAGAGGTTAATAATGGCTGACACTAAATTGATGAAAAAAGAAGAGGTTGATGGAGAGAGCTGGTCCACAATGGAAACTAATGATGAAAATCCTTGTCTTAATTGTGGAGCTTGCTGTTCATATTTTAGAATTTCTTTTTATCATGGTGAATTAAAGAGTGTTGGAGGATTTGTACCAGATGAGCATGTAGTCCAACTCAATTCTTTTAGAGCTGTGATGAAAGGTACAGAAATTGGAGGGCGTTGCAGTTGTTTGACTGGAGAGGTTGGAAAAAAAATTAGTTGCTCTATTTATGAAAATAGACCATCTGTGTGTCGAGCCTATCATGTATGGGATAATGAGGGGGTTGCTAATATAGATTGCAATAGATTAAGAGAAAAAATCGGTTTACCTGCGATTAAAAATTTATAAAAAAAGAGGCTTTAAGCCTCTTTTTCATTTAAATAATAAAATATCGAGTTGATTATTTTCTGTTTTAGGACAAATATTTTTTTCTCTAATATAGTTTTCTTCAGAATCAATTGTATTGTGTAAGTTTTTTGCCTTTGATAGAATTTCTTTTTCAATGGACTGATTGAACTGATTTTGTTGTAATTGATAATAATTAGCATACCAATCTTTAATATATGTTGAGTTAAAAGAAAAATTAAATATATGAGATGCGGGAGCCAAAAGAATTTCATTAGAAGATTGAATGATATTTTCTTTATTTCGAGAAAGAACATCTGTTTGAAATTTAAAGTGTTGATTTTCATGAATAATTGTTCTATTTTTGGTGCAAGGAAAATTGAGTATTTCTTTGGCAAGATAAATAATAGAATTTAACTCTAATTGAACATTAAGATTGTTAGGGTATGAGCAGGTATGAACATTTTTTTGTTTATCAATAAAAAATTCAATTGAATAACTCAAGTCTACCATGATTTTATTTTCTGAGCGAAAAAGTCCTAATTCTTTAGATTGCATTTTTGATTGACTAATTTCTTTTATTTGAGCAGAAGATAATGATTCATTATATTGTGGTGGAAGTATATTAATTGAAAGATTGGTAGTTTTTCCTATGATATTACTTTGACAAAATTGATACAATTCATCTGTCGATGTAAATTTATTTTTAGAAAAAGAGCAAGTGGATATAATGGATAATATAAGAGGAGTAATAATTGTTTTCATAAGATTTTAATTTTTTGTAAAGCTATTAAAAAAAAATCAATTTGTAAAGATTAAATATGTGAAAAGAAGAAAAATGATATTTGACTTTTTTAGTTTTTTTCTTATTGTTGAATAAGAGTTAAGGAATAGTTTTTATGTCAAATCAAAAAACAAAGAAAAAAGTGATAGAAGATGATTTAAATTTACAGACATTCCAGGTTGTATCTGATGATGATACATTGCCTGTCATTAAAAAAGAAAGGAAGCCTAACAAGGCAGATTTTGAAAAATTACCACCTTCGAATGTCAACAAAGACTTATTCAAAGGAATACTTGTTGGTTTAATCATGGTTTTTATTTATATAGCAATAGATTTATTTGTTTTAAAATAAATTATAAAAAAGATGATTCAATATGAAATACATTGTGTCGATATTCAAGTTAATTTAATGACGTAAAAAAACCACTTGGGTTGATTCATTAAAGCATCTGTGTTATCATATTGAAAATAAGGAGTAAATCATGACTGAAATTTTGAAAAGGCAAAAAGAAGAGCAAAAATTAGCTCCTCCTAGCAAATACAATGTGGTCATCAGTAATGATGATTTCACAACTTTTGAATTTGTGATTGATATTCTGATGAATATTTTTGGAAAAAATGAACAAGAAGCGATGATTATTACTCAAGATATTCATAAAAAAGGAAAAGGTGTGGTTGGGCCTTACACATTAGAAATTGCTGAGAGTAAAAAAATGCAAGCAGATTATTTTGCAAGAAAAGAAGAGCATCCATTAAAATTAGATATTGCTCAATTATAAAAAAAGAGGCATATAAATGCCTCTTTTTTTTATTATATTTCATAATTTTATTTTTTGCGCATTGATTTTATTGTTCATTTTTTGATAAAAAGAGGTTGCTTTCAAAGATTCTTGACTATCCATTGCTTTCATAGCTATTTGAATAAAATTAGATTCAAGAGAATCTATGAATAATGTTTCAATATCTTCCAAAATTTGAATGGCACCTTTTTTATCCAATACTATTTTCATTTGTAAATCAGAGAATTGTAAAATATCCGATTTTTTTATATTCTTATTTAATTTATCTAATTCATTTTGATATAACTCTTTTTTGATATCAAATTCCATAAATGTTGATAAAAAATAAGGTGGAAGTTGAATGATTTTTTGCTGCATCAAATCTTTTACTTGACATAACTTCTCTTCATTAAGAGAGGTAAAAGCATCAGATACAAGTTGTTCATGAGATTTATTCATAAAATTCCTTTTTATATATGTTTAATAAAGTGATCATAGGAGATGAGTACTGGTACATCCAATACAGATTTTTCTTCCTGATCATAAATAATTTTTTGAGATTGTTGGTTAATTGGAAGTTTATCAAAGCTTGAATGATGATTGGAAGCAATAATATTAACATGCTTCATCTCTTTATCAGATTGTTTGATGTGCTTGTCTTTCAAAAAATCAGGTGTTTCAAAATAAATAGATGTGAACTGAACTAAATCATGAGATTGAATAAATTTTAAGAATTTAGGGTGACAATCAATGATGAGAGATTGATCCATCAAATTTACTTTTTCAATTTTTACTTTATTTTTTTCCAACATATAACAAAAAAGGAGGATATCTTCTTCTTGTATATGCTCAATAAATTTGATATTGTGTTTCATGAATTATCTCATATAATATTTTTTATATTTTAAAGAAAAAAAAGCATTTTACAAGGAGAAAACCAAATGAATCATTTAAATTTTTGGCAAAATGTATTCAAAAGTTGGGAATCGATCAATCAATTGTGGTTTGACGGCATAGAGTTAAGGGAAAAGACGATTGAGGAAATTGATTTGAAGATGTCCAATGGATATGTTTCACTTAAAAAAGTAAACAAAGATGAATCGAAATTAATTTATATTTTGTTTTATCACCCAGAAGGCGAGTTTGATATATTGATATCGATTGATTTACTGAAAAAAACACAAGAATCAGCAATCAATTTTCAAATGCAAGATAAAAGCAATTATCCTATTCATTTAAATGAAATGGATAAAATGCAAATCAAGGATTTATTCAAAGAATTTACTGATAGATTAGTGATATCTTTTGAAAATAAAGAAAAAGCAATCAAGGAAGGAAAAAAATTAATATTGGGATATTTTAAGCAATCTATTGATAATGATTATATTATTCCTAAAGGACAAACAGGAGTTCACGCTCCTATCATTAAACCAAGATTAAAAATAAAGCCAGAGATAAAATGAATGATTTAGAAAAAAATAACCTAAAATTCAGCACTTCGATATTTAATTGGAGATATGATAAAATATTAGATGATATCTGGATGGAAAAAGAGTTTGAAAAAATTCATGAATATTTTATGAATAAATTTCCATTTATGAATTTATTGCAATATATTCCCCAGTATCGAGATTTCCATGCTGAAAAAGATGTTTTAACACATACAAAAATGGTATGTAAAAAAGCTCATGAGTGGTTAGAAAAAGAAAACATAAATGATTTAGAGGAAAGAAAACTGATATATATTTCAGCATTTTTTCATGATTGGGGAAAATTAAAAACAACTGAAATAGATTTATGGGGGCAAGATTCTTCTATATCGTACATGGAATCATTCAATTTTTGTTTCAATGAAAATAAAATAAGTGATGAATGTAAAAAAATTTTAAGAGAAGCGATTAATTTAAAGAAAATCAAAGTCATTGAAGTTTTAATTTTCATAGAAGATAAACGGGATTTGAAAGAGGATGAAAAAAAAATTATATATCCCATTTTAGAGTTAATATCAAAAAATATTGAAGGAGACTTAAAAGATTTAATCAAAGAAGATTTCAATGGTATTTTTGACTTACAAGGAAAGATAACCAGTCCTAATCATTCTCTTGTGGGGGCTCAAGATGCAAGATATATCTTGATGAATTTAAAAGAAGATTTTGATTTAAGAGAAAAAATTGTTCAAATGATTAAAAATCATCAAAAACCTTTTTTCTTATTATCTCAATCTGAAAATGAAATAATATTAAAAGAGCAAGTGAATCAATTGAATCAAAAAATTGATTTGCGTTATATTTTACCAATGGCCTTAAATGATTTAAGGGGGAGATTGATAGAAGATAAAAATAAGAAAAAATTAGATCTATTAATTTCAGATGTTGAACTTATCATGATGGAAAAAGATTTATTATTAGAAAAAAGAGAAAGTATTTTTGAAAAGAAAAACGAAAATAAATATATTTTGGTATTATGTGGATTGCCATGCGTTGGAAAAGATACTTTTATTGTCAATTTAAAAAATCAAAAAAATCCATCTGAATATTTAAGTCATGAATTAGGAGTTGAAATAAATTTTAAAGACTTGAAAGTTTTATCCTTTGATGACTCAAGAAAAGAGTTTAGCAAGAATGCAAATGGATTTGATTTGAATAATAAATTAAGAGGACAATCTACACAAAAAGTATATCAAGAGGCAAAAGAATTGTTGGCTAGACAAGATTTTTTCATTTGGAATGCAACCAACATTGATAAGATATCAAGAAAAAAAATCATTGATTTATGTAAAAGCTATGATGTATCTCCGATTATATTATATATGGAAAGACCTCTTATTGACATTTTGAAAGATAACCATCTTAGAGATAAAACAATATCAAATGAAAAAATTAAAGAAATGGCACTCACAATGGACATTCCTTTGAGACATGAGTGTAAACATGTGATTTATAAAATACAGAAGAAAAAAATAATGGGGAAAATGAAAAAGCCATAATTAGATCTTAAATTTAATATAAAAACACTCCAATTTGGAGTGTTTTTATATTAATGCATGGTTGCTTTTTTACGATTGGTAGATTTATTCTCAGTGGAATAAGCTTTGATAATGGTTTGAGTATTTTCATGATAGATATCATTCAAAATCATGATTTGCCATTCAGAAGATTTAGGGTGTTCTTTGATTGCTTTTTTTAGTTCAATATCAAAACCAGCTTGACTAGCGACTTGAAATAAATTTTCCTTGAATAAATCTTTTTCTTGTTCTGTTAAAAGAGTCGTTAAATTAACTTCTTTAGGTGTATTAATCATATTATCCTTATTATAACGTATAAATATTTTAAAATAGAATACATAATTGTCAATGATTTTTATAAATTTTAAGATATGTTGCTCTTGAAATAATAATGTATTAATATTTTTTATATTTGACATGAATAATAATTATGAAATAATAGATAAATGAAAAACTCGAAAATAGACTTAAAATTAATTGATATGTGTTTAAAAGGTCAATACATTTCAGGCAGAGATATTACAAAGCCACATACATTTTTATCAGATTTTGATATTTTAATGAATTTCTGCATCAATGATAATTTTGATTATGAGTTTAATTTTCTACATACATTGGGCAAAATAACGATTGCTTATGATACAGAAGATGAAGAAGAAAAAAAAATCATTAAAAATCTTTTTAAATTTTTAGAAAAAGGTCAGAATAAAAATATTTTTGATTATAGAAAATATTTAAAAGAAAAAATAAATGATATTTTAGATGTCAATATGCCATGTGATATGAAAGAATTAAATAATTATAAAACAATAAATATATCTGAAGTAACAACAAACAATGAATTTACAAATACATATAATATTCAAAGAACACCTGATAAATTCATTAAGATGCATCAAAGTTTTTTATTGAACAATAAAAATGAAATAGTTCTATTTCCTGAAAAAGATGAAAAAGTTACTGTGCATCATTATTGTCATTTATTTCATCCTCATGATATACTGTCAAAAGAGATATTGAAAGATAAAAAATCTCATGTGAAGGTATTATTAGATGAAGATGAATTATTGATGTTAAAGAGAAATAAAGAGAGTGGACTCTATAACCTGTTATTAAATAATAATAAAAATCCAGAATTAAAAATATTTTTAGAAAATTTATTAATTAATGAAAGTTTAAAAATTGAAGAAGACAATAAGGTTGATATCAATAGAAAAAAAATATAAATTTTATCAAAGTTATCTTGTATATCATTTAATTTTATGTTCTAATGTTTGAGTAAAAACATGGAGATAAAATGAAGTCTGTAAATTTATCAATGACAGCCAATGAAATTGAACAACACCCATCAAAACTATATTCAGGAAAAGACAGCTCGTATCAATTGGCATTTGAGGATCATGATTTTTTAACAAGTCATGAAACAAGAGGAATACGTTTCCAATTAGAAATCAGTAAACCTGATGCTATTTTAAGACAAGAAGGCATCAAGCATACGATTGTTGTTTTTGGTTCAGCGCGATATAAGTCTGAAGAGGAATCAAAAATTTTATTGGAAAATGCAAAAACAGAAGATGAGAAGAAAAAAGCCCAAAGAATGTTAAAGAATTCTGTGCATTATGAAAAAGCGAGAAAATTTGGAAATTTGGTTGCACAAAGAAATCAGCAGGTGTCTAATGAAGAAAAGATTTATATTTTAACTGGTGGTGGCCCTGGCATCATGGAAGCGGCCAATAGAGGGGCTTTTGAGATGGGGGATAAAACGATTGGCATGAATATTGTATTGCCATTTGAGCAGGAGCCCAATCCCTATATTACTCCTAAGCTTTGTTTTGATTTTCATTATTTTGCGTGTAGAAAATTTTCATTTTTAAGTGGAGGCTCATCAACGCTTGGTCCTTGTTTGATTCCTGGTGAAGGTTTTAGCAAAGAAATAGAAATGGGTGGTGGTGGTGCAGCAGCATTGGTTTGTTTTGCAGGAGGTTTTGGTACATTGGACGAATGGTTTGAGGCTTTGACTTTAATACAAACAGGCAAAATGCGTCCGAGACCGATGATTTTAGTTGGAAAAGAATATTGGACCTCATTAATAAATATGGAATTAATGGCTGAAGAGGGCGTTATCTCAGAAGAAGACTTGGATTTATTTCATATTGTAGATACACCTGAAGAAGCTTGGAAAATTATAAAAGATTTCTATGCAATCTAAATAATTAAATGAAAAGGTACATCATCAAAAAGAGTTGAGGCTCTTTTTTTATTTACTTTATAAAATTATTTGTTAATATATAAATATGAAAATAAGACAATTTATAAAAAATTTATTCAACATATCTTTTAATCAAATCAAGGATGAAAAAGATTCATTATTTTTAAAAGATGATTTTAACTTTCATAAAAGTATAAAATTATATAAAGCTTTCAATGAATATAATGATATCAATCAAGAAATATTTGATGATTTAGAAATAGGAAAAGTATTATCTCCTCATAAAATATTTTCAGAGAAAAACATTAAGAAAATGAATGATCTAAGAAGTGCGATTAAACCACAATTAAATTCATTATTGTCATTAAATAAAATAGGTATTGAATTTGAGTTATATTTATTTGGTGGAGTTCCTCGTGATTTAGTTTTAGAAAAAGACATTAATGATATAGATATTTTAATGACAGTGAAGCCATTTGATGCATATTCTTTTCAAAAAATTGTAAAATGTTATGATTTTTTAAATCAAGAGCAAAGGCAATTAATTTTTAACTTATTCGATGGAGAGAAATTCAAGAATAGTTGTAAGAAAGGTGATTTAACAGATTGTGAAGAAGAAATCAAAGATTTTCAAGTGAAAATGATAGCAGCATGCTTGAATCCTAAAGATATTATTTCAGAAACGTATTATAAAATTGAGAAAACAGGATTATACAATGATGGTTATCATAAATTAATCATCAGTAACAGCGTTCATGGAAAATTAAAGATTCAAGCAAAAGATTATTTAATTGACTTGAATATATCAAATAATTCAATAATGGCTTTTTCAAAAAATATTGATTATGGTCTGAGTAAAATATTTATGAACATCTATAATAAAAAAAGCTTTATTGAGAGCAATGAAGAAATGATTTATAGTTTATTGTGTGAAAAAGATTTTTTTGAAGATATCAAAAATAAAAAACTAGTTTTAAATCCTGAATATCTAACAGATGAGCAAATCATTGAGAGTGTTGAGAATAGATTAAAAAAAATGAAAGATAAATTTCCTGATTATGAATTAGATATTTTACAGAATGACCAAATAAAATATATTAAAGCGAAACAAATATTAGACAATCAAATAATTATTGAATCATTGGGTAATGATATGATGAGTGATACTGTGAAACCTAAACCAAAAAAAATATAAATTTATTGAATATGCATACGGTTTTTCTGGTTTGATTTTTTAGTTTATTATGATACAATGACAAAAATTGTGGAGATGCATATGAAATAAATTCAAGATAAAATCAAATCAATATCGATGTGTTATGGTTTTATTTTTATTCCTATGTGGTTGATTTATATGATCAACAACATGATGTTATCAAGTTCAATGAGTATGTTTTTTGGAATTAATCCAAGAGTATTTGAATTGAGTGAATTGTTTGCAATTAATTTTTCATGGATGGCTCACAGTGATTTTTCACACATTAGCAATAACTCAATGGTTTTGCTAGGGTAATAAGCAGAGGTTGAAAAATTGAATAAAATCTATTCAAATATAGATTTTAAGGAGATTTAGTATGTTAGAACAGCACATATCAACCAAGCAAGTTTGTGTCTTATTGGGAATATCATTGTCA
>JACCDV010105892.1_pt1 | contig 71351 bp, 63 predicted proteins | sample 7446131 | NCBI WGS metagenome assembly JACCDV01 (sample SAMN15323448, study PRJNA562643) | freshwater metagenome | isolation source: river surface water | place: USA:Blue River Watershed | collected 2017-08-17
AAAATTTCGAAAAACCGCTCTGGTAAAGGGATACAGGTTTTATCTTTTGTTATCAATTCATGTATCGGCAAATAATTACCTACCTTCGTATCTAAATTTTTAACCCTATGAAACTGCGTTTACTCGTTTTATTTTGTGTAGCTATTTTGGGCCTAAAGCCAGTGCTGGCTGAAGAAGGCATGTTGATTCCGTCTTTGATTGCGGCGTTTGAAAACGACATGAAGGCCAAGGGCATGAAGCTCAGTTCGGCGGATATTTATAGTGTAAACAGCACCAGCCTGAAAGATGCTATTTTTCAGTTTGGAGGTGGGTGTACGGCAGAGCTCGTTTCTGATAAAGGCTTGCTCTTGACCAACCACCATTGTGGCTACGGCCAGATTCAGGCGCACAGTTCTTTGGAACACGATTATTTGAAAAATGGTTTTTGGGCTAAAAATTTAGCAGAAGAATTGCCTAACCCAGGTTTAACTGCAACGCGCATTGTCCGCATAGAAGATGTAACAGCAGCTGTTTTGGCCGGTGCAAGTTCAAAAGCAGATCAAGCTACAATAGCAGCAAATATCAAGAAATTGGTGGCAGCTGCAATTGCAGGCACTCATTTTGAGGCAGAAATCAAGGCGTTTAATTACGGCAATGACTATTATATGATGGTCAAAGAAACGTTTACCGATGTGCGTTTTGTAGGCACCCCGCCTAATTCTATCGGTAAGTTTGGTGGCGACACAGACAACTGGGTTTGGCCACGACATACGGGTGATTTTTCTGTATTTAGAATTTATGCAGGAAAAGACAACAAGCCGGCAGCATTTTCCAAAGACAACCAACCCTACAAACCTTTACATTATTTACCAATTTCATTCAAGGACCGCAAAGAAGGAGACTTCACGATGGTATACGGCTTTCCGGGCACCACTGAACAGCATGTGGTTTCTGAATACTTGAAATTTATCATTGAACAAGAGCGCCCTGCACGCATTGAAATGCGCAATCATTCGCTAGCCGCCATCGATGCTGGTATGAAAGCTGCTGACCTCACTCGAATTCAGTATTCAGCAAAGCAAGCCAGTATTGCCAATGCCTGGAAAAAATGGATTGGGCAAGTAGAAGGCTTGAAAAACTTGAATGCCTATCAGGTCAAGCTGGATTACGAAGCGCGTTATTTAGCCAAAGCGGCTACGCAGCCGGCTTGGAGCAAATATGCCGAAGCACTCAATAAGCTGAATGCCATGATGGCGGAAGGCACCAAAACAGAGTACAAATATGCCATAGGTGTAGAGTATTTCTCTGTGGGCCCAGAGTATTTCAAAATGGTTCGAGGCCTTGAAGACTTATTAGCAAATTATGCAAAGTATGAAGCCAATAAAGAGTTGGCGACTGTTATTGCTAAAATTCAAACAAGTGCCGATGGCTTTTTCAAAAATTATAATTCAGCTGTAGATCGTCAGATCTTTTTAGACCTTACCAAGCTTTACCTGCAATACAGTGGACAACAATTAACAGGTAAAACGGTAGAGGAGCTCACTGAAGAAATTTATACGAAATCAATTTATACAGATGCAGTCCGTATGAAGGCATTTTTGGATGGTTTTGGCGCAAAATCAGTGAAAAAACTGCAAAAAGACCCTGGTTTTGTTCATTTTTATCAGTTTTTCACTCCTTTTAGAAATGAAATAGTACCAGCCTACAAGAATTTCCAGATCGATGTCAATCAATGGATGCAAATCTATGTCGAAGGTAAATACACCATGTTCCCAACAGATAAACACTGGCCAGATGCCAACTCTACTTTGCGTATAACATACGGCCAGCTCGAAGGATCAGCCCCGACAGACGGCATGCGCTACACCGAGCACACCACCCTCGACGGCATCATTACTAAATACAATACAGGAAACCCAGATTTTGAGTTATTACCGCGTATGCTAGAATTGCACGCCGCTAAAAACTACGGCGCTTATGCGCAGGGCGATGACCTTTGGGTTTGTTTTACTGGCTCGAATCATACGACAGGCGGCAATTCGGGCTCTCCGGTTCTCGATGAAAACGGCTACCTCATGGGCCTCAATTTTGACCGCAGTTGGGAGAGCACCATGAGCGATTATTTATTTGATCCAAACCGTTGTAGAAACATTGTGGTGGATATCCGCTACGTTCTTTGGGTCATGGATATTTACTCAGGCGCCAAACACTTGGTCGATGAGATGACCTTAATGAAAGAATAAATCTATATTTGCTTTTTATTTTGAACCCTATTGCCCTTCCTCGAATGAAGAATTTCTTATTATTCCTGCTTTTCGGATTCACTTTCACCTTTTCCGGATTCGCCAACAAAGATCTAGCTATTCCTGTTTCTCAAAAAATCGAAGGATTTCTAGTCGATTACAAAACCAAAGCTGAGGTGGAAGAGGTAGAGGTTCAACTTACTTCTTTGGTAACAGGTAAAGTATATACCTCAGAAACCGACGAAAACGGAAAGTTTACCTTCAGAAATGTCCCTATCGGTAAATCTAAATTAAGTCTCATCGACAAAGATTACCGCGCAACTACTTTAAAAGTATTTGAAACCAATGCCAAAGAGCACTTGGTACACTACACATTCAGTAAAACACAGCCCTTTACTGCTCAATTAAAAGTTTCTTGGTTATTTAACTGGGGTGATCGCGAAATCACCGTAAACGGTAAAAAAATGGTCAAAGAGCATTATTGGTCTCACATGACAGCTCGTGTTGTTTTGATCATTTACGGCTTATGCTTGGTCTTGATTTTCTTCTACAGTGTCATTCAATTGAGTTTGGCTATTGCTTATGTACGCAACAGAAAGAAGCAGCAAGCCCGTGTTACACCACCTTTTGATGTGGCAAATGCACCAAAAGTAACGGTTCAATTGCCAATGTTTAACGAAATGTATGTGGCAGAGCGCATCATTGAAACTTGTGCTGAAATTGATTACCCACGCGATAAATTTCAGATTCAGGTCCTCGATGACTCCACAGATGAAACCAAAGAAATCATTGCCAAGAAATGTGCTGAGGTAGCAGCAAGGGGTATTAACATCCAACACGTCCACCGCGTAGACCGAACTGGATACAAAGCGGGGGCCCTTGATGCCGCTATGGATAAAGTAGAAGGCGAGTTCATTGCCATCTTTGATGCCGATTTTGTCCCGAGCAAAGACTTTTTATTGCGCACCATTCCTTATTTCACAGAAAATATCGGGGTGGTTCAAACGCGTTGGGGACACCTCAACAAAGATTACTCTTTACTTACCGAACTTCAAGCATTTGGACTCAACGGACACTTTGCCATTGAGCAAGGAGGTCGCAATGCCAGTGGACACTACATCAATTTCAACGGAACAGCAGGTGTTTGGCGCCGAGCAACTATTGATGACGCAGGTGGTTGGGAACACGACACCATTACCGAAGACCTCGACTTAAGTTACCGCGCTCAGATGAAGGGCTGGCAATTTGTTTATCTAGAAGAAGTAGAGTCTCCGGCTGAATTACCGATCACGATGTCTGCACTCAAGAGTCAGCAACACCGCTGGATGAAAGGTGGCGCCGAAGTTTTCATAAAAATGTGGAAACGTTTGGCAACTACCAGAGGTTTGAAATTTTCAGATCGCGTACACGGTTTGGCGCATTTGTTCAATTCAAGTGTATTTTTCTTTATCCTGATTTTGTCTTTATTGAGTTTGGCAGTGTTGCACATCAAAGATTCTTTCTCTGACCTCAATATTTACATCAAGTACGGAATGTACTTCTTCTCGAGTACAATTTTCTTGGGCTTCTATTACTGGAATTCATTTCGCGACAAGAAAGGCAACTTCTTTGGAGATCTTGTTCGCTTTTTAGCGCGTTTTGTCCAATTCTTGACCGTTTCTATGGCATTAGGTCTTAGCAATGCGGTAGCGGTCATCGAGGGTTATTTAGGCATCAAGAGTTCTTTTGTACGCACCCCTAAGTTTAACGTGGCTAAAAAGGATGAATTCAAAGGAAACAAATACGACAAAAAGAGCCTGTCCATCATCAATATTTTGGAAGGGATCTTTATGGTAACCTTTGGCTTTACAGCGGTGAATAGGGCTATCTACGGAGATTTAGGAATGGTGCCATTCCATTTAATGTTAGCGATTGGTTACGGAATCATTTTCTTTAATACGCTTAAAGAAAACCGAGCGCCACAGGGCTAATTATTCTTTTACAATACTTAGACTTTCGAGTCTTGGCTCATATTTTCCACTTCTAAACTGAAAAGTACTTCGGAAGCTATTGCCCTTACAGACATAAGAACCAATAGTTGTTCCGTTGCCATCTATAGACTTGCTGTTTTTGTAACGGAATACAAACGTTCCTTTGGGGTATTTTTGAAAAAAACTAGCAAGAATCATTTCGGCTTGCGCTAACGGAAAAGCGCCCTCAGTGCCCGGCAGTTGCAGTACAATTTTATCTTTGCCTAAACTAATGATAGAATGTGAATCGTTGGATTCCATTCCTTTCTGAATCACAGAGTATGGAATATCACTACTGAGGCCAATAGCAATAAGTAATCCGGCGAATAAATTGTAAATTACATTCATGCCACAAACTTAACAAAAATGATGCCGCAAATTTCTCTAAATTTGTAGCAATTACTAGCCAAATGAAAGCACAGCAAGACCAACTCGTCATATACAATAGCCTTAAAGGTGAAAAAGAAGTGTTCACGCCTCTAGTTGAGGGTCATATTGGCATGTATGTTTGTGGTCCAACGTTGTACAGCGAGCCACATATGGGCAATATGCGTACTTTCATCAATTTCGACCTTATTTACCGTTATCTATTGCATTTGGGTTTTTCTGTGAAGTATGTCCGAAATATTACCGATGCAGGCCACATTACCAATTCAGCAGGTCAAGAGGTTGACAGCATTGGCGAAGCTGCAAAAGCCGCTCAAATGCAATCTTTGGAGATTGTCTATAAATATGCAGTTAAGTTTCAAGAATTGCAGCGCATTTATAATTTGTTGCCTCCAAGCATAGAACCAACTGCTACCCAGCACATCCAAGAACAAATTGAAATCATTGAGCAAATTTTGGCAAACGGCTATGCCTATGAAGTCAATGGCTCGGTCTATTTTGATACGCGTCGTTATATGCAAGATTACCATTACGGGATCTTGAGCGGAAGAAAGGTAGACGAACTTGAAAATGAGACGCGTGCCTTGAATGCCCAAGATGAAAAACGCTTCTTTGCCGATTTCGCATTATGGAAACGCGCAAACCCCAACGACATGCAAATTTGGCGTTCGCCTTGGGGTAACGGAAATCCTGGTTGGCATATTGAGTGTACGGCCATGAGCACTAAGTATTTAGGCAAGCAGTTTGACATCCATGGCGGTGGTATGGACCTCAAGTTTCCGCATCACGAAGATGAAATTGCTCAAAGCTGCGGTTCTTTTGGTTGCAACCCTGCTCGTTACTGGATGCATGCCAACATGCTCAATGTCAATGGTCAAAAGATGTCTAAGTCTTTTGGTAATTTCTTTTTACCGAAGCAAATTCTAGATGGCACTACGGGGCTCTTCGAAAAATCATATACTGCTAATGTGGTACGCTTCTTTATGATGCAAGCACATTACCGCAGCAACCTCGATTTCACGCAAGAAGCCTTAAACGCTGCTGAAAAAGGCTTATCTAAACTGACAGATGCGCTTGCCACACTGACGCGCTTGCAAGGTGCAGAAAAGTCTTCTTTTGATGTGGAGGCTTTAGTGGCTACGTTCTACAAAGCCATGAACGACGACTTCAATGCGCCTATTTTGGTTGCCAATCTTTTTGAAGCTACACGCCTGATCAATTTGGTAAATGATGGCAAAGAACAAATATCAGTGACAGACCTCGCTTTACTCAAAGAGAAAATGGAGGCCTTTGTTTTTGATGTTTTGGGTCTGCAACAAGAAAACGGCAATTCAGAAACACGCTTGGCGCCAGTTATGGATCTTGTACTCGATTTACGTCAGCAGGCCAGAACAAATAAAGACTGGACAACCTCAGATCAAATTAGAGATGGTTTGGCCAAAGCCGGAATTGTCGTGAAAGATGGCAAGGAAGGCACTACTTGGAGCTAAAACTCCGGGCTATCTAATTTTTAGCACTTTGGATATTGGCTGCAATGCCATTCCAGAGTTGAAAACGTTTTTCAAGGGCTAAAATTGAAACTTCTTGTGCTTCTTGCCACTTGGTGGCATCTGATCCACAAATTTCTTCCATCATTTTCAAAGAAATAGGACCGTGGTCATCGCCGTCTACTTCAATATGGCGCTCAAGGTAATAAAGTAGTTTGTCAATGTTACTTTGCCCTTGCCCTTGCATTTCGCGCAAGATTTCTATAAACATATCTGGGATGAGGTCTTCGCGGCCAAATGTAAACAATGCAGCAATTTTGTGGAGTTGCCCTGAATCAATAACTTCAAAAGTGAAGCGCACGAACTCACGGGTTTCTTCATTGATTTCTAGCTGGTAGAGCGCTTCATCTAGTTTCTTTCCGTAAGAAAGCCATTCAGTAAGTTGATGGATCGGCATGGTTTGGGCGCCAATTTGTTGCATGGCCTCAAGGTACATTTCGAAATGGCTCAGGACTTTCCCATCTTTATCTTGGTCTGATTCTTCTCCGAGAACGATTTCATTAATGAAACGACGCGTAGTTGGCGAACCTTTTGGTGACCAAGGCACTTCAACACAAGTGAGCTCGCGTTGCAAGGCTTTCAGCAGACTCATGAAATCCCAAACGGCAAAAATATGTTGTTCCATGAAGAGTTGGAAATCTTCAGTGCGCTCAATTTGGGCATACATCGGATGCGCCAAAAGACGTTCTCTTGCTGGTTGAATTGCTGCTTGCAATTGTTCAGTTTGTGTGCTCATGATTTCAGAACAAATAAAAAATCAATTAGTTGAGCTTAATGCCAAGTTCTTTTAATTGTGCCTCATTTAAGGGTGATGGCGCATCAATCATGGTGTCACGGCCTGAATTATTTTTAGGGAAAGCAATGTAGTCACGGATAGATTCTGAGCCTCCCATGGTTGCGACCAAACGATCGAGACCAAAGGCCAAACCGCCGTGTGGAGGAGCACCATATTCAAATGCAGACATCAAGAAACCAAATTGCGCTTGCGCCTCTTCTTTGGTAAAACCAAGAAGGTCAAACATGCGTGATTGTAGGTCGCGGTCATGGATACGAATAGAACCACCGCCAAGCTCAACACCGTTCATGGCGAGGTCATAGGCATTGGCACGCACCTTTCCAGGATCGGTGTCAATGAGGTGCATGTCTTCTGGTTTAGGGGAAGTGAAGGGGTGGTGCATGGCATGGTAGCGTCCGCTTTCTTCGTCCCATTCGAGTAAAGGAAAATCTAGGACCCAAAGTGGCTTGAATTCATTAGGGTTGCGCAAACCTAGTTCCGTTCCTAAATGTAAGCGCAACTCATTGAGTTGTTTGCGTGTTTTGGCGAGGTCTCCGGAAAGTAAAAGCAAAAGATCTCCTGGCTTGGCACCTGCGAGGTTGGCCATTGCTTTGAGATCTTCTTCTGTATAGAATTTATCAACGCTTGATTTAAAGCTGCCGTCTGTGTTACACTTGATATAAACCAAGCCTTTGGCGCCAATTTGTGGGCGTTTTACCCATTCTGTAAGTTCGTCGAGTTGTTTGCGGGTATATTCGGAACAACCTTCGACATTGATGGCCAAAACAGCCTCAGCGCTATTGAAGACGACGAAATCTTTGCTTTGTGCAAGTGCTGTAAGATCTACGAACTCCATCCCAAAACGAATATCTGGTTTGTCAGAGCCATAGCGCTCCATGGCTTCTGCGTAGGTCATGCGTGGGAAAGCACCTTCAAACTTGACACCGCGAACGGTTTCAAACAGGTGTTTGATGAGCCCTTCAAACATGTTGAGGATGTCGTTTTGTTCAACAAAGGCCATCTCGCAGTCGATTTGGGTAAACTCAGGCTGACGGTCTGCGCGAAGGTCTTCGTCACGGAAGCACTTGACAATTTGGTAGTAGCGGTCAAAGCCACTCACCATGAGCAACTGCTTAAAAGTTTGTGGTGATTGCGGCAAAGCATAAAACTGACCTTCGTTCATGCGGCTAGGTACTACGAAGTCACGCGCGCCTTCTGGCGTAGACTTGATAAGAACTGGAGTTTCGACATCTAAAAAGTCTTTGGAGTCGAGGTATTTGCGTGTTTCAAGTGCAACTTGATTGCGCAAACGCAATTTTTGCTGAACAGGCCCTCTTCTTAGGTCGAGGTAGCGGTATTGCATGCGCAGTTCGTCGCCGCCGTCTGTTTCGTCTTCGATGGTAAATGGCGGAAGTTTAGCCGCATTGAGTATGGTAAGTTTACCGACAAGAATTTCGACCTCACCGGTTGGCATATTTTTATTCTTGCTGCTGCGCTCAATGACTTGCCCTTCAATTTGAATCACGAATTCACGACCCAATTTTCTAGCTTGCTCACAAAGCGCTGCATTAGACTCCATGTTGAAAGCCAATTGGGTGATGCCATAGCGGTCACGGAGGTCTAGGAAAGTCATGCCACCGAGGTCTCGGGAGCGCTGAACCCAGCCAGCTAAGGTTACGTTGGTTCCGACATGTTCTAATCTGAGTTCTCCGCAGGTGTGTGAGCGATACATAGCTTTGTTTTTGAAGCAACAAAGGTAAGCAATCTCGGTTAAAACCCGTCTCGCTTGAGGTAGGAAGTATCGATCAAGGCATCAAAAAATGCAAGCAATTGTTTTTTCTCTTGAGAACTCAGCTGAAAGGGCTGAATGCTAGGGTCTTGAAGTGAATGTTTAGCTCCGCCTTTTTGATAATGGGCAAGCACGTCAGAAAGGCTGTTTAAGCTGCCGTCATGCATGTAGGGGAAGGTGAGCGGAAGATTTCTTAATGAAGGAATCTTGAACTTACCGATATCCGATGAATCGTGATGGATTCTGAAGCGACCCTGATCTGTTTTGCCCTCATAACTTGTATATAAGCCATTGTTGGCGGCTTCGTAGGTTGTAAAATAAGGTGCCGGATGACACTGCGTACAATAGAGCTTTTCTGAAAAGAGTTTCCAACCTGCTTTTTGCGCCGCTGTAAGCGCTCTGTCGTCACCTTTCATGTAACGGTCAAAAGGGGCATTCATCGAGAGTAAACTTCTTTCAAATGCGGCAATGCTTCGGGTCAGGACCCAGGCATCAAATTCTCGGTTGTAAATGCTTTTGGCAGCGGCTTGGTATTCAGGGATTTTGCGAAGTTGCCCGATGAGCACCTTCATATTATGACCCATTTCAACGGCCTCCTGTATGGGTACAATTACCTGAAGCTCTAATGACTCGAGGTGTGCATCAAACATGGTCGTTTTTAAAAAAGCTGCATTGAGAATACTGGGTGCATTGCGCTCGCTGAGCTGCCCCTTGATGCCTTTGCTTTTTGGTAAGTTGTCTGTAAAGGCCTTGTTCGGGTCATGGCAACTTGCACAAGAAATGCTGCCGTCCAAAGACAAGCGCTTGTCAAAAAAAAGTTGTCTACCTAGGGCAATTTTTGCCAGGCTTTGAGGATTATCTGAAGGTGTTGGGACAATAATACTTGCATTGAGGTCTTGACTTGAGCCGCAGCGAAGGATGCCGAACCCAAGCAAAATAATTGTGGCGCAAATACCAAATGCCTTTGTCATTAGAAATACAAACGCTGTGTCTGTGAGCCTGTTGAGCTGCTGATTTTCAATAAATAAATGCCATGTGGGAACGCCGCACTATTCATTTCGAATTGGGCTTGCTGCAGTTCTTTGCTCAGTAAAATTTTGCCCTGTGCATCGGAAATTTCTAAATGCATAGGCTTGTTAATTTCCAACCCTGTAATTTGTAGTAAGCCGTTGTTATTGAGAATTTTAATTGGACTTTGTGCTATATTTTCAATGCTTGCTTCGGCATCCAGAGCAAAGACGTTTTGTGTGTTGACATTTTGCATCACGGTCATGTTTAGCCCCGTTTCTTCGTGCAGAATGCCTACACTTGCTAGCGTAATGTTATTGAGCCATCGATCAACGTGGCAATTGAGGTGCAGGTCAATTTGGTTGCCTAAATTGGTTTGAATAACGGGCATCCCAACCAATTGTTGGTTATTATTACCGAGGTTATGTAGTTCAAAATAACTATTTGGAACGTTATCGTTGTTGGAGTCAGCTTTGCCCCCAACGATCATGTGCATGTAGCCAAAAGACCAACCCCAATACATAGAGGGCATTTGGAAACTGAGCGGGTGTGTTTCGGGGTAAGTGGAAATGTCTTGCGCCAAAGCCCCGGCTTGTGTATTATAGCGTTTTGGAACCCCAACTGTAAAACCGATCGAGTCAATTTGATTGACATTTAAATACCCTAAATAAAGTGCAAAATTTGTCGGGGTGACCAACCAAATATCTGTGGCAAGGTGCGTAATTTGGCCGTTATCGTGAAATAATTTGACGTCAGAGATGTAATAATTGAAGTGTTCAAGCTCAACCACAACGCCGTCATTGCCTGTGTAGTTTTGCAGCAATTGAAAGTTTTGATTCTGAAACTTAGGCTGTAAGTTGAGGAAAATATTTTTCTGGGCGGAAATTAAATTTACACAGCAAAGTAGGGCAAATAGAACTAGACTTTTTTTCATAGCGGCTTTCTAAAAATGTATAAAATTTCGCTATCCATCAAGCGAAAACGTGCTATTTGTTCTGCAGAATAATGCTGATGAAAATCGAAAATTTCTGTATGAAAACCAACCGCTTCTGGGTAACTCGGATAGTCTTTACCAAATAAACGGACGTGGTCTTTTTGCCAAAAATGTTTTTCGCGCTCAGCTGGGCTGGTAATGCTTGGATCTTCGTAAGTGTGTTCGCGGTTGAAATCTTGGGGCACTTGCATAATGGCCCAACCACCTGGTTTTAAGACTCTAAATAGTTCTGACATACACTGCTTCGGATCATCGACGTGCTCCATGACATGATTACAAAATACGACATCAAAGCGCTCATTTTCTAGCGGGATTTGGTGTAAATCAAAGTGCAAATCGGCAATAGGAGACACGAGGTCTGCAGTGAGGTAATCTAGATTTTTTTGAGCCTTGAAACGGTCAATAAAACATTGTTCTGGGGCCATGTGGAGTACAGCCAAGCGCTCTTGGGTAAAAAACGATGAGTGGTTTTTGAGATAAAGCCACATTAAGCGATGGCGTTCTAGTGTGAGGTCATAGGGGCAAAGTACGTTTTCGCGGTGTGCCACTTCAGATCCATAAGACAAAAACTTAGAAAAAGATTTTTCACAAACAGGGCAACTGACAGCTTCTCCTTTGTATAAAACCGGAGCAACTAAACGAAAAAGATAGCTCAGCCGAATAAGCAAAGGCCTCGGGAGCTTATTAAGGAGATATTTGTAGAGTTTCTTCACGAACCAAAGTTAAACTTTTCAAAAGAGAATATCGCTACTTTTGTAGCAAATCACGCTATGAAAATCAAGCCTTTATTCCTCTTTTTCTGCATCCTCATGAATTTAGATTTCCTTGCTCAAGAACCTGTTGCTCCTCAAATTGATCACAAACTCGAGCAACACGGGCACCAAAGGAATGATCCGTACTACTGGATGCGTAACCGAGACACTGAGCCAGTACTCAGTTATTTAAAAGCAGAAAACGCTTATGCAGCGGCATATTTCAAGGCGCTCGACCCTTTAGTAAATAGTTTACTCAACGAATTTGAAGCGCGCATAGATCCCAATGAAACAAGTGCTCCTTATGTGATCAATGGTTATCAATATCAGTCACGCAATGTGGAGGGCCAAGATTACCAGCAAATTTATCGCTATGAATTGGACGGAAAAGCGGTCTTGTTTTTTGACGAAAACCTCCGAGCCAAAGACAAGCCTTTCTATGAATTAGCTGCTTGGGCGCCATCTCCAAATAACCAAATTTTAGCCGTTAGCGAGGATTTTGTTGGTCGCAGAAAGTACGAGATTCGTTTTAGAGCAAACGGAAAATTCCTAAAAGATGTCTTGACAGAAACGAGTGGAAGTGTCGTTTGGGCAAATGACAACAAAACAGTTTATTACACTAAAAAAGATCCAGAAACGCTCAGAGAATATTTGGTATATCGCCATCAAATTGGCACGCCGCAAAGTGCCGACGAGCTTATTTATGAGGAAAAAGATGACAAATTCAGTGTTGGCATAGGCAAAACCCTCACCAACGCTTTTGTATTGATATATAGCTACAGCTCAACAACTTCTGAAATTCAATTGATTGATGCCAATATAGCGAAGGCTTCACCAAAAGTTTTTTTAGTTAGAAAAGCGGGTCATTTATACGAAGTGGAGCACCATGAAAACGGCTTTTACGTTCTTAGCAATGACCAGGCAGTTAACAACCGTGTATTGTTTTCAAAAGAATTCCCAACAGACCTAGCTTCGTGTCAGGAAGTCATCAAACACAATCCGAAGGTGTTAATTGAAGGACTAACGGTGTTTAAAAGACATTTACTCATTGAAGAGCGCGACAACGGGCTTTTGAAATTGAAACTTAAAAATGTTGCTGACGGTCAAGAAAAGTACATAGATGTAGACGGAGAAACCTATTATTTGGGCTTAGCTACTAATGATGACTACGCTGCTTCAAAAATCTATTATGTGTTTAACTCCTTGACTACGCCATCAAGGGTCTACACTTATGATTTACAGACCAATAAGCGTGAAGTATTTTTCGAAAAGAAACTCAGAGATACCCAATTTAGTCCTGAAAACTATGCGTCTAAGCGTATTTGGGCAACAGCCAATGACGGCACTCAAATTCCGGTGAGCATCGTTTATAAAAAAGGAACGGACTTATCCAAGGCACCACTTTTACTTTATGGCTATGGTTCTTATGGCTACACCATTCCGGATATTTTTAGCCCCACACGCTTGTCATTACTAGACCGCGGTTTTGTTTTTGCAACTGCGCATATCCGTGGCTGCAAATACCTCGGAGAAGAATGGTATCAGGATGGGAAATTCGATAAAAAGATAAATACGTTTACCGATTTTATCAACGCTGCTGAATATCTTGGTCTTATGGGTTACTGCGACCCTTCAAAAATTTATGCGAATGGTGGCAGCGCAGGTGGCTTACTTATGGGTGCCATTACAAACATGGCGCCGTACCTATTCAAAGGAATTGTTTCTGAAGTGCCATTTGTCGATGTCGTGACGACCATGCTTGATCAAAGCATTCCGCTCACCACAGGTGAATTCGAAGAGTGGGGAAATCCAAAAGATCCTTATTACTATTATTACTTACTGAAATATTCTCCTTACGACAATTTACATCGCATGGCTTATCCTGCTATGTACGTCACTTCAGGATATCACGATTCTCAGGTGCAATATTGGGAACCTGCAAAGTACGTAGCAAAACTCAGAACACTACGCACCAATCAGGCGCCTTTGATCTTTGAATGCAACATGGATGCTGGTCATGGTGGGGGTTCAGGTCGTAGTACTGAGCGTCTAGAACGCGCTAAAGTTTTAGCATTTATTTTAGGATTGGAAGGTATTGAAAAATAAGTGCGCCCTTATTTTCTTGATTTGTTCGCAGGTGCTTTTTGCACAGCCTCATGCCATTGAGTCTTTCCGTGAGCGCCCAATTATGTATGCAGATTTGGGGTATAACGCCAATCCATTTTCATTGAAAGGGAAATTTGGTCAACAGGTCAACGAGTTATCTTATAAAAACAATTTTAGCCCCTTTTTAGGTTTGGGCTTTGCCTATAAATGGTTTCATCTTCGTGTGGGCTTCCCCATTATTGGCAACCTCAGGTCCGCAAGCAAATTTGGTCAAACGACACAATATAATTTTGCCTATGACCTCACATTCAAAAAGGTTTGGTATGATTTTGAATTCAAGTCTACCTTTGGTTATGCCTTAAAAGATGCCAATGATTGGGATTCCACTTTAAGCGCTTCCCAGCCGCATCTTATTATGCCTAAAGTGCGTTCAATGAATGTCATGATGAATGGTTGGTATTTCCATAATCCGGATTTTCAAATGAATGGTCTACTAGGAAAGCGGGCACATTATACCAAAGAAATCCTGACTTGGTATCTGAAAGGCACGGTAAATTATTTTGGATCAGCCAACAAAACTGGGCCCTTGGTTCCGACTCAGGTACAAGACCCACAGATTACTATGATGAACCTAAACAGGTTGCAAGCTTTTGACTTTGGAGTAGTTCCGGGCCTTGCTTATGTCAACCGCAAAAATAATTGGCAACTTGGTGGCTGGTTTGGTTTAGGCCCTGTCCTTCAAGTTAAAGGTTATGAAACGCCTAGTTACTCTAAATTATTATTGGGTTTAGCGCCGCGCTTTGATTTCAGACTCATGGGTGGCTATTCTTCTGACGAGCGCTTCTTTTTCTTGGTTACAGACTTTGACAACAAGAGTATTCGTTATGATGCTTTCAACTATAGACAACTCTATTACGCCATCAAATTTGTAGCTGGATATCGCTTTGCCGCACAAAAAAAGGAGAAAAAGTAGTTCTTTATTGAGGCTTGAAACGAATTTTTTGCGCACCAACTTTTAGCTCTATTTCTAAATCTTTCGGTGCGTTGAGTAATTCAATTTTAAATTTACCTTGATCAGTAACCGTCATGGGATTCCCATTTTTAGCTTCTTTTTCAATAGTCAACCCTTGCAAAAATTCAGGATGCTGTTCGCTGCCAATCCAAGCGCTTACTTCAAGTGTACTGACGCCATTAGTTTGTACTTCATAGCTATGCCAATTGAGTGGAATGAAGGTCACAAAACCCTGTTCTTGTTCAAGCCTTTTTTTCGGATAAATCAAAGTTATGGGCTTCTTTACCTCAGCTTGAGCTTCCTTTGAATTGGCAACTTCGAGCTTTGGAAAATTGGCCTTAATCAGCGGCATTTGTGCGTCGAGCTGCCAAACACGCAGGTAATCTACTTTAAAAGTTGCAGGAAATTTAGTTTGCGCATCGGGGCCCGGATTAAACGCAAAGCCATCTCGGGCAACGGCTAAGTTGAGCACGATATTCATAGGAGTCTCAAAGTCGCCATCAAAATGAGAAACAGGTACGCCATTGACAAAGTAAGTGAGTGAGTTTGGCAACCAAATACCTGAATAAATAACGGGCTGACCAACTAATTGATTTTTCATCCGAACCCAACCACCCCAGTCTTTTTTGAGGCCGAAGGCATTTTTAACATAATCTTTTCGCTTGGGTAAATGGACATCGACATGGATGTCACGGCTGCGTTCCCCTTTCATTTCCATGAAGTCAATTTCATCTTTTTGATTTTGTCCGTAGAGCCAAAATGCAGGCCACAACCCTTTTCCTTCGGGTACTATGGCTCGGCACTCAAAATAACCATAACGAAATGTATCCTTGCTCCAGAGGCAAGAGGTCAGGTAATCCAAATAAACAGAATCATTTTTTATGTCAATTTGCAATTCTTTAGCCTGCGCCTGATTGATCATCCAATTTTCGACCTTGACTTTCTTATTGACCTCCACAGCCTTGAGTTCCAAGTTCCCGTTCTGGACATCGATCATCTCGGGTACTGCCCATTGCTTTTGGTCGAGCAAGAGCCCTCCCCAAGGATAGCGCAAATACCAACGATTTTCATCTATGCTTTTTGAGCTGAATTCTTCACCAAACTGATAATGCCAGCGGATAACCGTATCGGTTTTAAATTGGAAAAGTGCTGGTTGTAATTGGGCGTGTGAAATAAAGTTAACCAGTAAAATGATGGGGAGTAGTCTTTTCATATTCAATTGATTCTTTAAAAAATGAAAGAATATATTCATCAAATCAATTCATCAAATCAATTCATCAAATCAATTCATCAAATCAATTCATCAAATCAATTCATCAAATCAATACTTGATAAAGATATTTTTTGCTTCGGTGAAAAAGCGGAGTGCTTCCCAACCTCCTTCACGACCAACACCTGAGGCTTTGACACCACCAAATGGAGTGCGAAGGTCACGGACTAACCATGCGTTTACCCAAACAATTCCGGCCTGAACTGAATCGGCCACGCGGTGTGCGCGCTTGAGGTCAGAGGTCCAAACAGTAGCAGCTAAACCATATTGAGTAGAGTTAGCCATCTCCAGTGCTTCTTCTTCGGTATCAAACGGCGTGATCGTGACCACAGGACCAAAAATTTCTTCTTGGTTGGTGCGGCAAGTATAATGCAAACCTTCAATAATTGTAGGTTCAATATAGTATCCTTCAGCGTGTTCGCCTTCTAAAACTTTACGCTTTCCTCCAAATAAGATAGTCCCACCTTCTTCTTTAGCCAGCTCAATATAACTTAGGATTTTTTCCATGTGTGGTTTGGAAACTACGGCGCCCATTTTTGCTTCAGGGTCTGTTGGGAAGGAGACTTTGTTTTTGGCCATAGCCGCGACAAAGGCTTCTTTGAATTGTTCGTAGATGGGTCTTTCGATAAAAATTCTAGAGCCACATAAACAAATCTGACCTTGATTGGCAAAAGAAGAGCGGATGGTTGTACTAAGGGCTTCCTTGAAGTCGCAGTCTGCGAAAATGATGTTCGGATTTTTACCGCCAAGTTCTAAAGAGAGTTTCTTAAACATAGGCCCAGCTGTGCGTGCTATGTATTCACCAGTTTTGGTGCCTCCTGTGAATGAGATGGCCTTAATTTTCGGGTGCTTAACGATGGCGTCTCCGACGTTGGGGCCAGTGCCGTGCAAAATGTTGAGAACGCCGTCAGGCATCCCTGCCTCTTTGGCAATTTTACCGAGCATGTAAGCAGTATAAGGCGTTACCTCAGAAGGTTTGGCAATAACACAGTTTCCGGCAGCTAAGGCAGGAGCTATTTTCCAAGAAAAGAGATACAAAGGCAAGTTCCAAGGAGAAATACAGCCCACAACACCAATAGGTTTTCTGGTGGTGTAGTTGAAACCAACACCCTCCATTTGATGAGATTCAGAAGCAAAATGCTCGATAGCTGTTGCAAAGAAATGAAAGTTTGAGACCGCACGTGGAATATCGACATGTTTGGCCAAACTTAGGGGTTTGCCGTTGTCTTTGGACTCTGCAGCCACAAAAGCATCCATGTTGGCCTCAATGCCTTCGGAGAGTTTTTTTAGAATTTTTCCGCGTTCTTCGATCCCCATATTTGACCAAAGTGGAAAAGCAGTGCTTGCTGCTTCAACGGCTAATTCTACATCGGCAGCATCTGAATCTGGTATCAGTGAGTAGACTTTTCCGGTAGCCGGTTCAAAGTTGTCGATATACTTGCCACTAAGAGGCGCTAGGTAGGCGCCGTTAATAAAATTGCTGAGTTTTTCCATCGTAATACAAATGTAAGCATATCTAATGAGAGGTTTTGATACCTTTGTGACATGAAAATCAGTGAAGCACAAGCTACCGTTGATCATTGGATACAAACGTTGGGTGTGCGTTATTTTAATGAACTCACTAATACGGCTATTTTAATGGAAGAGGTCGGTGAGTTGGCGCGCATCATGGCCAGACGCTATGGCGAGCAATCAGAAAAAGAATCCGACAAAGACAAGGACCTCGGCGATGAAATGGCTGACATTTTATTTGTCTTGTGTTGTTTAGCCAACCAAACAGGTATTGACCTCGAACAAGCGCTAGAAAAAAACTTGGAAAAGAAAACCAACCGTGACGCCACACGCCACCTTAACAACCCAAAATTAACAGATGGAACAGCTCAGTAGTGTCAGTAAAACTTTGCGTTCGAGTCAAGGTGTTTTAGTCAATGCATTGCCTGCGCAATATGAAACGCAGCTTTGGTCTTTATTTGAAGAGCATGTGCCGCAACCCGAAGAAGGGTCACCAAGGGCTATACTTCTGTGTAAAGACGACCAACAAGCCCGTGCCATTCACGCCCAATTTGCACAATTGGCCAAGGCAAAAGACCTCACCGTAGACCTCATAGTTGAAAAAGGAAACAAACTGCAGCAGCGCAACGACTTATTTGACGGTACTGAAATCATTGTTGGTACAACGCGCCGCATGGCCGAGCTTTATTTTCAAAACGGGTTTAATATCAAAAAACTTAAGTTGTTTGTCATACTTGAGCTCGATTTGCATATGCGTCAGGGACACAAAGGTTATATTGTCCGCATGACCGAAAGCTTACCTAAATGTAAGGTCATCTTTTTTAGTGCCAATGCCGACGAAGAGCGCACACTCGGCTACCTCGACGAATTTTATCCGAACATTCAGACCCTTGAGTTGTCTGAAGAAGCATGAGATCCGAACAACAACTCCTTGCCTTAAGACCCTCCGTAGATAAAGCCGATCAAGAATCAAATCCAATCGAGCAGTTTCAAAATGAGGTCTTGCGCCCCATTCTTAAATTTCAACACGAACTTTGGCTGCAAGAATGGCAACAAAACCAGTTGTTTACAAAGGTGAAATTGAGCAGCAAAGAAGCTGAACGTCGCCAATTCTTAACCCAAATATTTTCAAAAAATCCGGCTTTGGTTCAGCGTTATATTGGAATGATAGCAGGATTTTTCCTTCTGGAGGAGTATGCTTTTTATACGGCGAACAGAAATGTGATCGATAAAAGAATCAAGGAGTTGCTCTTGACACGCTTGTTATCTTACTAAACCATATCAAAAGCGGCAATAAACACAGGTTCTTTGGGCTCGAAGTCACCCCTAAAAACAACGGCTACTTCGGCAACCCCAATTAGATGATGTAGTAAGCCCCATTTGATTTTTTGCTGTGCTTTCTGATAAAGCGCATCGCGGGTATCGTTCCACCAAAGCATAGAATGCAATTTCTCTTTTGCCAACATGCCTTCAAATAGTCGGTCGACATCTTTGATATCCCCTGACGGATTACAGACTACCTCGGGCACTAAAAAAGTATGTTCTTTTGGTTGAATAAGCCGATTGAGCAGCGGTAAATAAGGTAAAAGTTTAACTTGCAGACCACCCAATTTACCTGGCAGCCTTTGAATTTCCCAACGCACTTTTTCAAATTTTGCCATTGCCAAAAGCTTCCCTAAGTTGTCTCGAAGGCAGGCCACTTCTCCATTTTGAAAATAGTAAGTTAAATAAGCTGTGTAATGCTCATATGTTTGCGCAATAAGTGAGAGGTGCGCTTCATTTATTTTTTCAATGCTGAGGTTTTGTTGCTCTTTAGGAAAAAGTCGGCTATAAGATTGTGTGGCGAGTTTGGCCTTGGTTTTGAAGCCAAAAGTTTCACTCATCCATTTGCTGCGCACGTTTTTTGTATCAATATAAGCGTAGCAGAAGTTTTGCGTGCCGCCGTAGTTGGTTTCGAGGTCCTTGAAAACTTCTTCAATTTGAACCTTCAATACCGATTTCGGATTCATGCGGGCTTTTCCTTTTGACTGGAACTTAGAATCGAAAGAAAAGTAACGCAAATAAAGCCCAAAAGGGCGTTGACAAAAAGTAATATTGGCAATAAGTTGTTCGCGACGACGAAGAGAAAAACTTAATGGGTTGTCGGTATGTGCAACGCTTTGCGCGACATCGAGGTGTTTGTATTTGGCTCCGTTTGTCCCGAGTACAGTGCGTTCAAAAAGCTGAACGAGGTCTGGGCTAATTTCTTTGGAGAGTTCAAATTTCATGCAAGAAATTTAATAAATATTTGCTGTTTTGAGCCATTCCAACAATTCCGTTTGTTGGTCCTTAAGCAAGGTGTGCGTCACGTTAATGCATCGATCTTTTAAAGCCTTTTCGGTCGATTTGCCCCAAGCAATGATTTGTGCATTTTCAGCTAAATCATTTATTTCAAAAAATGCTGAGACATTACTCGGCGAACTAAAAACATAAACTTTGTGTGCGGCAATGCGCTGCTGCTTGAAGTTGGTTTGATAAACGGGTAATATTTTCTTCTGTTGCTCCGGGATGAGTTTGGCGTAGGTTCCTAGTGATAAATTGGAGGAGGGGAATAATACACTTCGGTTAGCCCTCCATTGATTAAATGCCGCTGCTTCTTGTGCTGGCATACCCGATTTTTGGGCAACAAATGCTGCTTTAAGCCCAAATAGTTGCTCAATTTTTAAGGCTGTCTCAGTTCCGGCAACACCAAATATTTCAGGGGCCTGGCATTGCGCTAAATAAAACTCAGCAGCCCGAATGCTCGCAAAAAATACTAAATCAAATGATGGTTGACATGTAAAAGAGAGTGGAGCATAAGAGAGTAGTGACTGCGCAGTAAGCAGTTCTTCAGCCCAAAGTTGATGCAGCGCTGCATGCAGCTCTTGCGGATCTTTGGAAATAAAAACAGGTTTCATTAGGCGTTTTGAAGAACCGTTGTAATGGCTTCAATGCTAGAGGAGTGCTCAAACTGATAGAACTGCGCTGGAAGTGCAGCACTTTTTGAATGGGCTACGAATATGGCATGAGGACCATAATAAACACCAAGCGGCAACTGACAACCGCCGTCCATGGCTTGTAATACGCCTCTTTCAAGGGCAATTTTAGCAGCAACCTCAGGATGGTTGAGCTGCAATAAAACTTGTTGCGTTTGCTGGTCTGCTGCCCTTACTTGTAAACCTAAAACGCCTTGTGCTGGTGCGGGCACAAATTCAGTAGGATCTAAAACTAAAGTTTGAAGATCTGATAAATCTAATTGCAAACGACTCACGCCAGCATTTGCTAGTAAAATGGCGTCGTAGTTACCTGTGCGCAATTTGTCGATGCGAGTAGGCACGTTGCCGCGCAATTCTTCAATGTTTAGGTCTGGGCGTAGTGCTTTAATAATTGCTTTTCGACGCGCAGAAGATGTACCGATGGTTGCTCCAAGCTTGAGCCCCCAAAGTTGGCGCTCATCTTGTGCAGACGCTTGCATGAGTAAAAGCTCAGATGGATCTTCTCGGTATGAAACCGCGGCAATGCAAAGCCCTTCTGGCTGGCTGGTTTCTAAGTCTTTGTGCGAGTGAACGGCTAAATCAATTTCATTATTGAGTAAAGCGTTTTCGATTTCTTTGGTAAAAAAGCCTTTGCCTTCTAGTTTGTCAAAACTGAGGTCTTGAATGCGGTCACCTTGTGTGACGATGATTTTGAGTGTTACTTCGCAGTTGAGCGCCTCGAGTTGGCCTTTTACAAAATGTGCTTGCCACAAAGCGAGATCGCTGCCACGTGTGCCAATGCGGATGTGGGTTTTAGTCGACATGGTTCAGGATAATTTCCTTGGCCAGTTTCATCGGGCCACTGATGTATTTTTTTTCGAGGTAATTGACAATTTTTTCAAGTACTTCTTTGGATTGCGGGTCTAGGGCTTCGAGGTCTTCTTTGAAAACTTGATCGTAGGCTGTTGATTTGAGTGCCTTGACTTGAGCCGGCACTACGCGCATAGCGAGTTCAACTTTTCTCTCACGGATGAGGTGTTGAAATTCAAAAAGCGCTTGATCTATAATTTCTTCAACTTGCGCTAGTTCTTTAGAGCGCTCTTTGACATTTTCATTGGATATCTTTTGCAAGTATTCAATAGAAAGATACTTGACGCTATGATTTTCTAAAATGCTTGCATCGAGGTCTTGTGGGATGGCTAAATCAATTACGATTTTTTCTTGCGCATCGCCTTGTAATAAATGCTGGTAAAGCTCAGGGTTGATGATCACACCATCGGCAGCTGTACAAGTAATGAGGACGTCAAAACCACTATCAAAAGTAGAAAGATCTGAAAGCAGGTGGGCAGTGCCTTTGAGTTCGTCGGCAAGTTTTTGCGCATTGGAAAAGCTGCGATTGAAAACGTAGAATTTTTTGAATCCGTGCTTTTTCAAGAAGCGACACATGGTGGTGTTGGTCACGCCGGCACCGACGATCAGGACCCTTGCGTCTAGAGGAATATTGAGCTGCTTTAGGTATTGGTAGGCCAATGAAACAACAGAAACAGGTTTGGTAGAAATACTCGTTTCTGTGTAGACTAATTTTGCAGTTTCAATGACTTTTTTCATGAGTAAGCGAATGAGCTCACCTGTTAATGACAAGGATTGGCAATATTCATAGGCCAAACGCACCTGAGTAATGATTTCGCGTTCACCGATGATCATGGAGTCAATGGAAGAAGCCACAGACAACGCATGCTTGACCGCATTTGTTCCGGAATAAGTCTCAGCCTTTCTGACAAATTCTTCTAGTTGAATCGGAACCAGTTTTGGATAGAGTTCTTGAAGTAAGCGAGCTAAAAAAGCGGTGTCGAGGTCTTGATCTTTGACAAAGCTGATTTCAACGCGGTTACAAGTAGATAAGAACATGAGCTCATTGAGCCCTAAAGAATTTTTAAGTTGCTCGAGCACGACCGCTTGCGCCTCCTTTTCGAGGTGCAAAAGACCAATCTTGTTGACATCAAGATGGCGGTGGGTAAATGCGATAATGTGAAGTTCTTGCAACACTTATTTCGATTATAGCGCAAAACTACAGCTACAAAGGTTTTCTTTTGTCATTGGAGTGTCATGAATGCTAATTTAGAATGCATTCAAATAGGCCTAAAAGACTAACTTTGTGTTATGTCAAAAACCCCATATAAAGCCATCTTATTTGACCTCGGCGGAGTGCTAATAGATATTGATTATCAAGCAACTGAGCGCGCGTTTATTGAGCTTGGCGTTGAAGATTTTGCACACCAATACACGCAATTTGCACAAGCCGATTTGTTTGATTTATTTGAAACGGGTCAGATGTCGCCCCAGCATTTTATCAATAAGTTGCTGCCTATAACGAGGCCTGGAACCACGCCTAATCAAGTTTACGCTGCTTGGAATGCCATGTTGGGTCAGTTCCCTGCTGATAAAATTGACTTTATCACCGAACTTTCGACACAAACCCCACTATATATGCTGAGTAACACCAATGCAATCCATTGGGGAGTCGTGCTAGATAGATGGAAACAGGCAAGCTCACAACCGCTTTCAGGTTTCTTTAAGCAAATATTTTTGTCGCATGAAATTGAGCGCAGAAAACCACACCCGGAAACATTTCTTTGGGTTTTGGAACAGCTGCAATTGGATGCAGCAGAGGTGTTATTTATAGATGACAGCCCACAACACGTGGAGGGAGCTAGAAAAGCCGGATTAACGGTTATACATTACGACCCAAAAATCAGTTTGAGTAGTTATTTTTCTTGACAAAGTTCAACGAGTAAGCCGTTGGTGCTTTTTGGGTGCAAGAAGGCTATTCTTTTGTTGTCGGCGCCGTCTTTTGGGCTTTCATGAATGAGGGTAAAACCTGCGTTTTTAAGGCGCGCAAGCTCTGCGTCGATGTCCTCGACTTCAAAAGCAACATGATGAAAACCTGGGCCATTCTTGCTTAAAAATTTAGCAATTGCTGAGTCGGGGTTTGTTGCTTCTAACAGTTCAATTTTATTCGGACCCACCTGAAAAAAGGCAGTCATGACACCTTCTGAGGCAACACCTTCTTGTTTATAACATGGCGTATTGAGTAGCGCTTCAAACAGCGGAATAGAGGTGGCGAGATTATCTACTGCAATACCAAGGTGTTCGATGCGTTTCATTTAACGTCAATTTTGATGAATTTTTCAGATTTGTTGTCGTAGTTGATGAAGTAAACACCGCTTACAAAGTTGGTGCAATCAACTGTGCTGTTATAGCCTGTTTTCAGGAGGTTCCCGTAGGCATCGTAGATTTCAAATTTTGTTTTGACAGCTTTACCATCAGCTTTGAAATATAAATTTTGATGGACTTTCGCCGGGCTAAAGCTAACAGCCTTGACATTAGATACGAAACTCGTGCTTGGCGAAACCCTTGTTTTTCCGGAGTTATCGGTCTGGCTTACACGAACGATGTTTTTTCCAGAATGTGGACTGAGTTGAAAAACATAACTATTGGCGCCTTTTAGTCCTTTGCCCTTTACCTGACCGACCTCGACCCAGCGGCCCCATTTGAATTGCTCAATGGCGTAGTCAAGGCTGGCTGTTTCATTGGTGCTGGTCCAGGAGAGCAAACCATTTGCTTGCGCTTTGATTGTGCTGCATTCAAAAGTACTTTTGGGCAGCAGTACTTCCGGATTGATAAAACGTGGTTCACAGCCACTTGCATGTTCTAGTACTACAAAAACTTGTTCGCCTTTTTTCAGATGAAATAATTTGAAATCAATTTCAAAGTGCGATGTCTGAATGACGGCCGGCAAGATTTCGCCATTTACCAAAACTTTGGAAATGCAAAAGCCAAATCCATCAGGCATTGGCGGGTTATTGACCAACAGATTTTTATCTTGGTAGGTGCCTTCGAGTGAAAGCAATTGTAGTTGCGCACTTGTAATTTGTGTACTACACAAGAACATCAAAAACAACAGTATTCTTTGCATCAGAATTCAATAGGCTTGACACAAAGATAGCAGGATTCGCTACCTTTCACTTAAATTTGTGTCATGACATACGACTACATCAAAGCACTACACCTCATTTTTATGGTGAGTTGGTTTGCCGGGCTTTTTTATATGGTGCGACTTTTTATTTATTTCAGAGAGGCCGCCGACAAAGAAAAAGCTGAAAAAGATATTTTACAGGCACAGTTCATCATCATGATGCAACGCCTTTGGTGGATCATCACTACTCCAGCCATGATTCTAACGCTAGTTTTTGGATTTTGGATGTTGTATTTGAATGCGGCTTATTTATTGACAGCTCCTTGGATGCATTTGAAGTTGGGTTTTGTTGGTTTATTATTGATTTATCATTTTTATTCGCAGCACTTAATGCGTGCTTGTCAGAAAGACATGATGAAATGGAGCTCAAATCAGCTCAGAATTTGGAACGAAGTAGCTACTTTATTTTTAGTCAGTATTGTTTTCTTGGTAGTGCTTAAAAACCAACTTTCTTGGGTAAACGGCACACTTGGTTTCTTTGGCGTAGGCCTTCTGCTGATGTTAGGCATTAAACTGTATAAGAAATTGAGGAAAAGTGCCTCCTGATTGTTCAAAAATTAAATTGTTACTTTAGAAAGTTTGACTACCTTTGCAAAAATTTTTTTCGCAAATACGCTTAAATAGATTCAAATGCAGCAAGCAGGTAGGTTAACTTCACTTTTGCAATACATCCTTTTCGCATTGTCATTCATTGTCATTCAACCTGTTGCGCGCGCATCTGAAGAAGGCAATTTCAATGTTGGCGAAATGATCATGCATCACATTAAAGATGCTCACGAGTGGCATGTTGCTGGTCCAGAACACGGCGGCATTAGCGTTTATTTGCCAGTCATTATTTATGACAACGGTCTTAAAATTTTCAGTTCTAAGCATTTTTATCATGGCCAAGAGGTAGAAGTACCAGGCAAGGATGGCTTAAAGTACACTTATATGGAAGGTGTAGGCCCTGCTAAAGGTTACGCACTTTATCACGAGGAAATTTATAAACTACAGCAAATTGGCACTTACCACGGTCAGCCAGTTTCTGTTTTAGAATTTCATGGTGAGCACCCACACAATGCAAGCCCAATAGACTTATCAATTACTAAAAACGTAGCCTCCTTATTAATTGGTTCGTTTTTAATCTTAATTATCATGTTATCGGTGGCAAGATTCTACCGCAAGAATGGCGCTGTTGCACCTAAAGGGGCTGCTAAGTTTTTAGAGCCACTTATTGTTATGGTTCGCGATGACATTGCTAAAGCAAATATTGATCATCACAAATACCACAAATACGTACCTTATTTATTGACCATTTTCTTCTTTATTTGGATCAATAACATGTTAGGTCTTATTCCGATCATCCCGGGTGGCGCTAACTTAACCGGTAACATCACGATCACCTTGTTTTTAGCATTTTGCACCCTACTTGTTACTGTGTTTTCAGGAAACAAGAATTATTGGGGGCACATTTTCTGGATGCCAGGCATTCCAGTTCCAATGAAAATCTTCATGATTCCGATTGAACTTATCGGTATCCTGACAAAGCCATTTGCATTAATGATCCGTTTGTTTGCGAACATCACAGCGGGCCACATTATTGTTTTAGCCTTGATTTCCATCATCTTTATCAACAAAAACGTAGCGTGGGCAGGTTTGTCCGTTCCTATGGCTTTGTTTATTTCGGTGCTTGAAATCTTAGTTGCTTTCTTACAAGGGTTCCTTTTTGCAATGCTATCAGCGTTGTTTATCGGAGCAGCTGTGGAAGAAGCACACCATTAATTAGTAACCTTTTAAATTAAATACAATGACAGGAATGTTTGGTAGTATTGCAGCAATCGGAGCTGGTTTGTCAGTTCTAGGCGCAGGTCTTGGAATCGGTCGTATCGGTGGTTCTGCAGTAGAAGGTATCGCTCGCAACCCAGAAGCAGCAGGTAAAATTCAAACTGCGATGATCATCGCAGCTGCGCTTATCGAAGGTGTTGCATTGTTCGGTGTAGTAGTTGGTCTACTAGGAGCAAAAGCGTAAATCTTTAAAGGAAACCATAACGGTTGGTTGTGGTTTCCTTTTAACTTTTAAAAAACACACAAAATGGATTTAATATTACCTGATTTTGGTTTATTAGTTTGGACAGGCCTTGTATTCAGCCTTCTACTTTTCTTACTTGCCAAGTTTGCTTGGAAGCCAATTTTATCTGCTGTTAACGCCCGTGAACAAAAAATTGCAGAAGCGCTCGAATTGGCTGAGAAAACAAAAGCTGAAATGCAAGCGTTGAAAGCTGAAAATGATCAAATCTTAAAAGCTGCTCGTGCAGAGCGCGATGGCATTCTTAAAGAAGCTAAAGAAGCTGCGAACGGCATGGTTGAAGAAGCCAAAACAAAAGCTAAAGAAGAAGCTGCCAAAATAGTAGAATCTGCTCGTCAAAATATTTCAAGCGAGAAGGCTGCAGCTATGGCAGATCTTAAAAATCACGTTGCTGCATTGTCTTTAGAAATTGCAGAAAAAGTGATTCGTCAAGACCTCAGCTCTGACGACAAACAAAAAGCCCTTGCTGACAAGCTTGCGACTGAAATCAAAATGAACTAAGCAAATGAAATCAACTAAGTCAGCTGGACGTTACGCAAAAGCACTGCTTGAATTGGCACTAGACCAAGACAAGTTAGCGCCTATTGAAGCAGATATGCTTCAATTAATCAAGTTGGCCGATGAAGCAAATGATTTTCAAGTATTCATCAATTCTCCGCTCATTCAAATTGAGAAGAAAATTGCCGTGATTAAAGAAATTTTCAAAGACTTCAACGAAACAACCTTGAAATTTCTAGAGCTAGTTACCAGCAACGGTCGCGAGTCAGCCATGATTGAAATTGCCAAGCAATTTATCGCACAATTAATGGCACACAGAGGGATTGTTCCGGTAACAATTATCAGTGCTCAGCAATTAGAGGATAAAACGAAAGCTGAAATTCTTTCGAAAATAAATGGTGTCGTGAACGGCACGCCACTCATTACTGAAGAAGTAGATGCATCTTTAATCGGAGGCTTTATCATTCGTATGGGTGATCAACAAATAGATGCATCTGTTGCTAGTCAGCTTCAGCGCATGAAACAACAATTTGTATAATCGTCAATTGACAAAAAAATAAGTAAAAATGGCAGATATTAAACCAGCAGAAGTTTCCGCAATACTAAGAGAGCAACTCTCTGGATTCCGCTCAGAAGCAGAATTACAAGAAGTTGGAACGGTACTTCAGGTAGGAGATGGTATTGCACGCATTTACGGAATGAATGGCGTACAATATGGTGAACTTATTGAATTCGATGGTGGCATGCAAGGAATTGCGCTTAACCTCGAAGAAGACAATGTAGGAGCCGTATTATTAGGTAGATCTTCTGGCGTAAAAGAAGGTGATACTGTTCGTCGTTTAGGTAAAATTGCCTCTGTAAAAGTTGGTGACGGAATGGTCGGACGTGTAGTTGATACACTCGGTCAGCCAATCGATGGTAAAGGTCCTATCCAAGGTGAACTATACGAAATGCCAATCGAGCGCAAAGCTCCTGGTGTAATTTTCCGCCAGCCGGTAACTGAGCCTTTACAAACAGGTATCAAAGCAGTTGACGCCATGATTCCAATCGGACGCGGACAGCGCGAGTTGATCATCGGTGACCGTCAAACTGGTAAAACTACTGTTGCGATCGATGCGATCATCAACCAACGCGAGTTTTATGACCGTGGTGAGCCTGTTTACTGTATCTATGTAGCTATTGGTCAAAAAGGATCAACAGTTGCTGGTATCGTTAAAAAATTAGAAGATGCTGGTGCAATGGCCTACACAACTGTAGTTGCTGCCAACGCATCTGATCCAGCGCCAATGCAGTTCTACGCACCAATGACCGGTGCAGCAGTTGGTGAATATTTCCGTGACTGTGGTAAGCCAGCACTTATTGTTTATGATGATTTATCTAAGCAAGCGGTTGCTTACCGTGAAGTATCGCTACTTCTTCGTCGTCCGCCAGGTCGCGAGGCATACCCAGGTGACGTTTTCTACCTTCACTCGCGTTTATTAGAGCGTGCAGCAAAAGTTATTGCTGATGACAACATCGCTAAGCAAATGAATGACCTTCCTGCATCCTTGAAAGACAAAGTAAAGGGTGGTGGTTCACTCACAGCTTTGCCAATCATTGAAACACAAGCGGGTGACGTTTCTGCTTACATCCCTACGAACGTAATTTCCATTACCGACGGACAAATCTTCCTTGAGTCTGACTTATTCAACTCTGGTATTCGTCCGGCAATTAACGTAGGTATCTCTGTATCTCGTGTAGGTGGTTCAGCACAAATTAAGTCAATGAAAAAAGTAGCTGGTACCTTGAAGCTTGACCAAGCACAGTACCGCGAACTTGAAGCGTTTGCTAAATTCGGTTCTGACCTCGATGCAGCTACAAAATCAGTCCTTGATAAAGGTGCTCGTAACGTAGAGATTTTGAAGCAACGTGAAGGCGATCCTTACCCAGTAGAAAAGCAAATTGCGATCATCTACGCTGGTGTAAAAGGTCTTTTGCAAAACGTTCCGATCAATAAAGTTAAAGAATTCGAAAAAGATTTCTTAACGGTTCTTGAAGCTAACAATGCTGACACATTAGTTGCTTTGAAAGCTGGAAAGTATACGGATGAAATTGAAGCAGTTTTGGCTAAAACAGCTAAAGAAGTTGCTGAGAAATTTGCATAATTACTGCCTCAAACTAGGACTCAATGGCTAATCTAAAAGAAATACGTAACCGCATCAGCTCAGTAGGCTCAACCATGCAGATTACCTCTGCCATGAAAATGGTTTCTGCTGCCAAGTTGAAGCGTGCGCAGGACGCCGTTACACAAATGCGTCCGTATGCCGGCAAACTACGTGAAATCCTTGAGAATCTCAGTGCGACTCTTGACCTTTCTGAAAACGCTTATGCAGAACAACGCGAAGTAAAAAAAGTCTTGATTGTCGGGATTACCTCAAACCGCGGTTTGTGCGGTGGCTTCAACAACAACATTATCAAAAGAGTCGGAGCGCTCATCGCAGACGACTACAGCGGAAAGGAAGTTTCTGTTTTGTGTCTTGGTAAGAAAATCAAAGACGTTTATAAAAGAACGCCAAATTTCTACCACAACGAGAAGCTAGAATCAATGGAAGATATCTATGCTGACCTCCGTTTCGAATTAGTGGCTCAGGTTGCTGATGAAATCATGGCACAATTCCTCAATAAGTCTTTCGATAAAGTTGTCATCGTTTATAACCGTTTCGTTAATGCTGCAGCACAAATAGTAGAAACCGAACAATTTTTACCTATTGTTCCTTCAGCTGCTGAAGCCGAATCAGGTGACTACATTTTTGAGCAACCAAAAATGGAAATCGTAGAAGACTTATTACCAAAGAGCATGAAATTGCAACTATACAAAGCAATCCGTGACTCTTTTGCTTCTGAGCACGGTGCCCGCATGACTGCCATGCACAAGGCAACCGACAACGCTAAAGAATTACAAAAGAATTTAAAATTAAGTTATAACAAAGCGCGTCAAGCGGCTATTACTAACGAGATCCTCGAAATCGTTGGTGGTGCTGAAGCACTCAATGCGTAACCTAGTTTTAAGGATATCAAAAAGGCGGCTAATTTAGCCGCCTTTTTTGTTGAAATATGTTTCGGTATGCTAGTCTTCTATTTGCCAATTGAAGCGTGCTGCAATGGCCTTAAAAATATAAGTTCTAAGTGCTTCGGGCTTAAAAACCTGAAGTACGTCGTCCATGAAGGCTTGCAATAAAAGCGTTTTGGCCGCTTTTTCACTGAGGCCTCTTGCTTTCAAATAGAACAAAGCGTTTTCGTCGAGTTGCCCAGTGGTAGAGCCATGTGAACACTTGACGTCGTCGGCATAAATTTCGAGTTCAGGTTTTGAATTGACGCTGGCATTTTCTGAAAGTAAAATGTTGGCATTGCTTTGAAACGCGTTGGTCTTTTGGGCATCTTTTCTAACAAAAACTTTTCCGTTGAATACGGCGGTGGCTTGCTCGTCAATAATTCCTCTGTAGGTTTCGAAGGATTCACAGTTGGCTACCTGATGATCAATGGTAGTGTAGTTGGCTACGTGTTGTTGCCCACCAAGTAAATAGGCTCCATTGAGTTTTGTTTCGGCATGCTCCCCCTGAACTTCAACTAATAAGTCATTGCGCACCAAAGTTCCTTTGAGGGTAACCGTATTGATTTCAAAATTGGATGCGGCTGCTTGATAGATGCGCTCTTCGTTGAAATCAAATTGGCCTTCTTCACAGGCCTGTACTTTGTGTAATTGAATACGTGCATCTTGAGCGACCTCAATTTGTGTATGCGTATGCGAGAATCCAATACTATCGGAAACGCTGACATGTGCAAGCACCACCTGAGCTTCTGAGTTTTTTCCAAAAATCAATTGATTTCTGTAAAAATTGGCGCCGCCACTATGAACATAAACGATTTGCAGGGGCGTTTCAAGCGTTGTGTTGTCTTTAATTGATATCGTGCAGCCGTTGTTTGCATAAACGCAGTTCATGGCGCTAAAAACGTCTTTATATTCAGCTGTTCGGAAGCTAGATTTGCTTTCTTGTAGTGCCTGAATGTTTACTCCCGCAGGTAAGTTTTCAGGAAGATAAATATGCGACCCATTGATAAAGATAGTTGGAACATCTTTTAAAATGCTGTGCGCACTCAGTTGATTTAATGTTATTGATTCAAATGGCGTAAAGCTCGCATTGAGCAATTTTTGCAGACGCGTGTATTTAAATCTTTCATTTTTGGTAGTTGGAAAGCTAGCTGTTGAAAGATATTGGAGCGCTGCACCTTGCAAAGCCTGAAGCCCTTCAATAGTTGAAGGGGTAAATTGGCTGCAAAATTCGGTTAATTTGCTGTCTTGTAGAGCGGTCATCTTATAAGCTTTCTTTGATCCAGTCGTAACCTTTTTCCTCGAGTTCAAGGGCTAATTCTTTCGGCCCAGACTTCACAATGCGTCCGTCATACAACACGTGTACGAAATCTGGCACGATGTAGTCAAGTAATCTTTGGTAGTGCGTAATAACGATGCTTGCATTTTCTGGCGATTTCAATGCGTTGACACCGTGAGAAACAATGCGCAAAGCATCGATATCCAGACCAGAGTCAGTTTCATCGAGTACCGCAAGTTTTGGCTCGAGCATGGCCATCTGGAAGATTTCGTTTCGTTTCTTTTCACCTCCCGAAAAACCTTCGTTTACAGAACGTGATGCCAATTTTGAATCGAGTTCGACAAGAGCCGCCTTTTCCTTCACAAGCGCCATGAATTCTTTGGCAGAAATAGGTTCAAGACCTAAATAAGCACGTTTTTCATTAAGAGCTGTTCTTAAAAAGTTGACGTTGCTTACTCCCGGAATTTCTACTGGGTATTGAAATGCCAAAAACAAGCCTGCTCTGGCGCGATCTTCTGTAGCAAGTTCAAGTAGGTCTTGGCCATCAAAAATGACTTCGCCCGCTGTAATTTCGTAGTCTTCACGACCTGCAAGCACATTCGCTAAAGTACTTTTTCCTGCTCCGTTTGGACCCATAATGGCGTGAACTTCTCCGGCCTTTACTTCTAAATTTAAGCCCTTCAAAATTTCTTTACCATTGATTTGGGCATGTAGGTTCTTGATTGTTATCATCTGTTGTTCTGTTTTTGGAACAATTAATTTTATTTATCCGACGCTTCCTTCTAGACTAATGGCAAGCAGTTTCTGTGCTTCAACTGCAAATTCCATGGGAAGCTGATTTAATACTTCTTTACAATAGCCATTCACAATAAGACTGATAGCTTTTTCTTCACTGATGCCGCGTTGCATGCAATAGAAAAGCTGGTCCTCACCAATTTTAGAGGTCGTGGCTTCGTGTTCTATTTTAGCACTCAGGTTTTTACATTCGATGTATGGGAAGGTATGCGCTCCGCATTCATCGGTCATAAGTAAAGAATCACATTGTGAAAAGTTGCGTGCGTGATCAGCACCTTTGTGAATCTGAACGAGCCCGCGATATGAATTTTGTGATTTACCAGCTGAAATTCCTTTTGAAATGATCGTGGATTTGGTGTGCTTACCAAGGTGAATCATTTTGGTACCTGTATCGGCTTGCTGGAAGTTGTTTGTTACGGCTACTGAATAAAATTCACCGATTGAATATGCGCCCTTTAAAATACATGAAGGATATTTCCAAGTAACAGCTGAACCCGTTTCAACTTGGGTCCAGGAAATTTTAGCGCGCTCTTCGCACAAACCACGCTTCGTTACAAAATTAAAGACGCCTCCTTTTCCGTTTTTGTCGCCAGGGTACCAGTTTTGAACGGTAGAGTATTTAATTTCTGCATCGTTCAAGGCAATGAGTTCAACGACCGCAGCGTGCAATTGGTTTTCATCGCGCTGTGGAGCAGTACAACCTTCAAGGTAAGACACATAAGAGCCTTCATCTGCCACCACTAGTGTTCGTTCAAATTGCCCAGTACCACCAGCATTGATGCGGAAGTAAGTAGATAACTCCATCGGGCAACGCACACCTTTTGGAATGTAGCAAAAAGAGCCGTCAGTGAAAACAGCGCCATTTAAAGCTGCATAAAAATTATCGGTGCTTGGAACGACTGTGCCCATATATTTTTGGACCAATTCAGGATACTCTTGAACAGCGTCTGAAAAAGAACAGAAAATGATACCGAGTTCTTTGAGTTTGGCTTTAAAGGAAGTGGCAACTGATACAGAGTCCATGACGAAGTCTACGGCAACACCAGTGAGGCGTTGTTGCTCTTCCATGGAAATACCAAGTTTGCTCATGGTTTCTTTGAGCTCAGGATCGACGTCATCCCAAGATTCGTATTTTTTGGTCTGCTTTGGTGCCGCATAATACGCAATGGCTTGGAAATCGGGTTTGGTGTATTGAACATGCGCCCATTCTGGCTCTTGCATGCCTTTCCAGATTTCAAAAGCTTGTAAGCGGTAGTCAAGAAGCCATTGAGGCTCATTCTTTTTGGAAGAGATGAGTCTGATGATATCCTCGTTGAGTCCTACAGGGACGGTTTCGGTCTCGATATCTGTGACAAAACCAAATTTGTACTCTTGGTTCTCGAGGTCTTTTGCGAGGTCGTCTTCGGTGTAGTTTGCCATCTTAAACAGAAAAAGATTCGCCACAACCACATGTGCGGTCGGCATTTGGATTTTGAAAAACAAAACCTTTACCATTGAGCCCACCTGAAAAATCAAGGGTAGTGCCTACTAAGTAGAGGTAACTTTTTTTATCGACCACGACTTTTACGCCGTTATTTTCAAAGCTCATATCACCTTCTTTTTCTTCGTTGTCAAAGGTGAGTTGGTACATCAGACCAGAACAGCCTCCACCTTGAACACCCACGCGAATAAAGAAACCATCTTTGCCTTCGTCCTCCATGAGGCGTAGGGCTTGCTTTTTTGCGGTGTCTGTAACAGTAAGCATCTAATTTTATTTAGATTAATTATAAATAAAAGAATATAATTCGTGCAAATTTACCACTTTAATGGTATTGCATCCAAAGAAACAAACAAAGAAATTCAGCGCTTGTTTGGGTTTCTGCGTATTTTTAAGCCATGAAAAAATCTCTTCTTGTCTTTTTGGCACTTTTTCATTGCTTTTTTGTCACGCTTGCCCAGCAAAACGCCTCTCCATACAAAACAAAATACGTCATCATTCTAGTGATTGATGGCCCGCGTTACTCTGAAACCTACGGTGAGCCCACTTGTAAATACAGCCCAATGCTTTGTGATTCGCTCAAAAAGGAAGGCACATTTTATGCACAGTTTAAAAACAATGGCCCCACATTTACGGTGCCAGGGCATACTGCAATCGTAACAGGGAATTATCAGCGCATTTCAAACGCAGGAACAGCACTCCCAAAACAACCCAATATCTTTCAGTATTTTTTGCAGGCAACAGGCAAAGATTCTAGCGCAGCTTATGTAGTAGCAAGCAAGGGAAAACTAGATGTTTTGGTCAATACGAGCCACAAAAAGTGGCACGATAAATATTTAGCAAGTACTTATTGTGGCCCGAATGGAAATGGCTTAGGTTATGGTCGAGACGATAAAACTTTTGCTAAAGTTACGGAGTTGGTACAAAGTGCCAATCCACCGCAACTGATGTTAATCAATTTACTTGCAGTCGATGTCTACGGACATGCCAATAATTGGGATAAATACTTGGAATCGATTACGCAATCAGATCAGTATGCAGCGCAATTGTGGCAAATGATTCAGCAAAATCCTGTTTTAAAAGACCAAACAACTCTCATGATTACCAATGACCATGGGAGGCATTTGGATGGTGTGAGGTCTGGATTTGTGAATCATGGCTGCTGGTGTGAAGGCTGCCGCCATATTTCTTTATTGGTATTAGGCCCTGATACGCCAAAAGGTGTCATTGTAGAGAAAGAAGCTGAAATGATTGATATTTCAAAAACTATTTCAGGCATATTTCAATTCCAAATGCCCAGCAGCAAAGGACGTTTTTTAAACGCAGCTTTTCCAGTAATTAGTATTGCTAACTAATAAGCGTATCATCCTTGAAATCTCCAGAATACTGTTAGAACAAATCTTCTAAAAGTTGGTCATCTACCAAATTTGGCAAAGTCACTTTTAAAAGCGGTTCTGCTTCCATGGCGCGTTTGATGGCAAAAGTAGCATTTTCATTGCGGGCCCAATTTCTACGGGCAATTCCGTTATTCACATCCCAATGCAGCATGCTTGTTAGGTTGCGCTGAGCTTGAGTTGAACCGTCAAGCAGCATGCCGAAGCCGCCGTTTATTACTTCTCCCCAACCAACGCCACCGCCGTTGTGAATGCTGACCCATGTGGCACCGCGGAAGCTGTCTCCGATGACGTTTTGAATGGCCATATCGGCTGTAAAACGAGAGCCATCGTAGATGTTTGAAGTTTCTCGGTAAGGTGAGTCAGTGCCGGACACATCATGGTGGTCTCGACCCAAAATTACAGGGCCAATTTCTCCACGCGCAATGGCTTCATTAAAGGCAGCAGCAATGAGCATGCGTCCCTCTGCATCGGCATATAAAATGCGGGCCTGAGAACCTACAACAAGCTTGTTTTGCTGTGCGCCTTTGATCCATTGGATGTTATCGGCCATTTGTTGCTGAATTTCTTCAGGGCTATTTTTCATCATTTCTTCCAATACAGCGCAAGCAATGGCATCTGTTTTTTCAAGATCTTTTGGGTCGCCGCTGGCACAAACCCAACGGAAAGGACCAAAACCAAAATCAAAACACATGGGCCCGAGGATGTCTTGAACGTATGAAGGGTATTTGAAGTCAATGTGATTAGTAGCCATGACATCTGCTCCAGCACGTGAAGCTTCTAATAAAAAGGCATTGCCGTAATCAAAGAAGTAAGTGCCTTTGGCAGTATGTTTATTGACAGCAGCAGCATGCCTTCTTAGGCTGTCTTGAACGAATTCTTTGAACTTTTCAGGGTCAGCAGCCATGAGGTCATTGGCTTGGTTAAAGCTTAAGCCAGCAGGGTAGTATCCTCCGGCCCAAGGATTGTGCAAAGAGGTTTGGTCAGACCCCAAATCGATATGGATGCCTTCTGCATCAAAACGCTCCCAGATATCTACCACATTGCCCAGATAAGCCAATGAAACTACTTCATGAACAGCTTGTGCTTTTTTGACGCGTTCGCAAAGTGCTTCCAGGTTGTCGTATACTTCGTCAACCCAACCTTGAGAATGTCGTGTATGCACAGCTTTTGGGTTTACTTCTGCAGTAATTGAAATAACACCTGCAATATTTCCCGCTTTGGGTTGTGCACCTGACATTCCGCCTAAACCAGCTGTTACAAAGATTTTCCCTTTAATATCTTCGCGGTTTTTGGCAATTCTTCTCAGTGCATTGAGTACCGTGATGGTTGTTCCGTGTACAATTCCTTGCGGCCCAATATACATATATGAGCCAGCTGTCATTTGACCGTATTGGGAAACTCCGAGCGCATTAAAGCGTTCCCAGTCATCGGGTTTTGAGTAATTAGGGATGACCATTCCATTAGTTACTACTACCCTGGGTGCGTTAGTATGTGAAGGAAAGAGTCCAAGCGGATGTCCTGAATACATCACGAGTGTCTGCTCATCGGTCATTTCAGATAAGTACTTCATAACGAGTCTGTACTGGACCCAATTTTGAAAAACTGCACCATTCCCTCCGTAAGTAATGAGCTCGTGTGGGTGTTGAGCGACGCGATGATCAAGGTTATTTTGAATCATGAGCATGATTGCACGTGCCTGCTGACTTTTTCCAGGGTACTCAGAAATAGGTCTGGCATAGATGGGGTGCTCTGGCATGAAACGGTACATATAAATACGACCATAAGTAGACAGCTCTTGAGCGAATTCAGGCGCTAATTCAGCGTGTTGTGCCTTCGGAAAATAGCGAAGCGCATTGCGAAGCGCCAATTTTTTTTCTTCTGGGCTTAGAATTTCTTTTCGCTTTGGCGCATGATTAACTGCAGGGTCCCAGGCTTTTGCTGCTGGGAGCACAGTAGGAATTCCTTGTTGAATTTCGTCGGCAAAACTAATCATGGTAAGATTTTTAGTGCCACAAAAGTACGGAATGCCTAGTATTTGACGACTACAAATCCGTGTTTTTGTAATTCTTGTCCACCATCGAGTACTGCATCTATTCTGTAGAAATAAGTACCTTCTTCAACAAGCTCACCACCGGCTGTTTTACCATCCCAGTGTCCGGCCGGGTCTGAGTATTCATAAATGACATTACCCCAACGGTTTAAGATCGTACATTTAAATTCAGTAATGCCTTCGTAATTCACATAAAAGAGATTATTTCCAGCTTGCGAAGAGAGTACAACAACATTCGGGGCAGTAATATCACAAGGCTTAAAAGTGATATTGGCGGTGTCGGAAGAAGAGTTGCACGAATTTGAGGCCGTGTAGATGTAATTTCCTTTGTCGGAGAACAAGCGCGGCACTTCAATGCTGCCGTCCCACCATTGTCCGTTGATAGGAGGGTTGTACCCATTTTGCAACGGCGTTGAATTAATGACATACGGACTAACCCACAAACTCGCGCCAGCACAGATTGCAGAATCTAGAATTGCCATGTACACATATGGTTTGAATTCTATTGTGGCTGATACCGTATCTTGACAAGCGTTATCGACATAATATACATTATAGATTCCGCCGGTGTTGTTAGTGTATATAGATGGATTATCGACAAAGACACTTGGGTTAAAATGTACTGCTGTATCTAGCGCAAACCACTGCCCTCCTGCATAGGCGGTGGTGTTACCAACACCAAATTGATAATGACAAACAGCAGTATCTGAAAAGATGATAGGTCTTGGCAAGACAACAAAAGAAACAGTGGTGTCATAGTTACAACCAAAGTTATCGGTGATGTTATAAGTATAATTGGTGATACCCGAGGTATTCGGCTGAATCACAATAAGTGTATCGTTTTGACCGCTGATGATTGTAGGGTCAGTGGCCCAACCTTCGGTAACCACATAATTTTGATAACCTTCACTTTCAGGATAAAGTGCCGCATTAAAATAGATTCCCCATTGGAAAATATAACCATCGTCAATTCCTTGGTTATCTTGCACCGAAATGGTCCAGTTGCCATTGATCGGACATCCAGCAAATTGATTGAAGTCGCCGTCAGGAAGGTAAACGCCGTTCGGATTCATGGACTCAAAGCCGTAGTCATTGATTACGGTATTCCCGGCTGCGTTCTCTTGACAAATGGTATTTAAGGTGTTGTTGACAGGTGAAAAACAATAAGACCAGACTGGTGAGCCAGGATTTCCACCATCGATATTTGTATCGTTGCCAAGAAAAGTGCCAATGCCACTACCACAACCACCAGGCACCAATGCATTCCAGCCAAAAGGAGTGCCATTGTAGGCATTCATAATTGAAACTGTTGTGCCGTTCGGGCAGGTCAAGGCAATTTCGATATCACCAATGTACGAGTGCTCAATATCAAGGCAGATTTGTTCGATATCTGCTCCGGAAGTAATGACTGCTGTTGAATCAAATCCAGACATCGGGATAGATGTTTGATACATTTGTCCGGCACCATCCGGCAAGAAAGTCAAACCTGCAAAAGAGCCCCCAATTTGAAATTCACCACCTGGGATGTCAATTCCGACAGTATCTTGAGGCGTAACCCCACCAACGAGGTAGGAGAACTCACCCAAACAAACGGTGTCTTCTAGTGGGCCAGTGCCTGCAAAGATGGGCGGTATAGAAACCCGCACCTTGAAATTACTGTGAATGGTTTGCGGAAATTGGTCAGTAATGGCGAGGTCGACATAAAAACCAGAATTGGCATTTGGAGTGAACCAGATTTGATCACCTGTAAACTGTCCAATGCCACCGATTGTCCAGGTGAATGTACAGTTTGCATTGGTTTGGGAGTAGCCTGTATTTGCGTTTTCTAAAGAAAAAGGGAAATCAGGCACCGCTTTGAGCAGAACGCTATCTCCTGGGCATAAATCTACAAATCCAGTATCGGCAGGGTTCATGATATTAGTGCCAATGCCATTTTTATAAGCTTCTACATGTGGAATAATTGGCTGAGCTGGATTGCCACAAGCTACGTTCGCCACCCAACCTGTACCTTCATTGGCACCGTTTGATTTAAAGCGCAAGGTGAGGCAACCCGAGGGGTTACTCCATGAGGCTTGTGCAAAAAAACCAACAGGGTTAGTCCCGCTGTTATAGGCGCCGATAAGTGGAGCAGCAGTGCTCGGGCCATCATAGATGTAAAGTGTATCAGTGGGGTGCACGTCCCACTCAAAACCGATGTTGGTAGCAAAGGCAATTGAAACTTTAGAACCTTGCGTTAAATCTGGACAAAACACCAGCGTTTCGTTCATGTTGGGCGCATAATTAGTGGTTCCGTCAATAAAGTTGGTGCCTCCTGCAGGCACGATGCCCGCACAATTCAGTGGGTTGGTCTGGGAATAATCAGGATCTAATAGTGTGAGCGTAACTTGCGCACGCACTAAAGAACTCAGACAAAAGACTGCTAGAAAAAGGATTACTGCTTTCATTTTTTCTGGTTTTGCATTTCAATTTTGAGCACATTGATGGACTTAACCACCAATAAATAGGGCGCGTTGGCTACTCTAAAGTATTGTGTTCTATCTTGAATTTGCAGGCCAAGATCTGTGAATTTAATAGGCTTCTCTTTTCCTTGTTGTGGCAGGTTGATACTTGAAAAACTAGAAACATCCTTGCCTGCAGGAAGAGGTGTAAGATAACAAGCATGGGTTAAGGCATATTCATAAATAGGAAGCATTTGATTCAATGAAAATTGGGCAATTTCTTCCTTTGAATAACTTTTTTGAAGATCTGACTCTAGTGTTTGCCCCCAAAAAGAAAGGCTAACAAATGAGAATAAAAGCGTAAAAATGTGTTTCATAGCTGAAAAGATTCGTTTGTTGACGCGATTTCTCGTTGAAAAGTTGCATCAATTGTTCAAAGTTTAAAACCAAGACTAAGTTAATAAAACGTAGCTTTGTAAGCGGAAAACCCAAGATTTAATTTATGGAAAACAAAGAATTGGCTGGCATAGCCTCACAAGTAAGAAGAGATATCGTAAGAATGGTTTCGGCCGTAAACTCAGGTCACCCAGGTGGTTCTCTTGGCTGTACAGATTTCCTTACCTATTTGTACTTTGAACAAATGACGCACAATCCAGCACAATTCAGCATGGATGGTAAGCACGAAGACCTTTTCTTCCTTTCTAATGGCCACATCTCTCCAGTTTGGTATAGTGTGTTGGCTCGCGCGGGTTATTTTCCTGTTGCCGAACTCGGTACTTTCAGAAAATTATCTACACGCCTACAAGGCCATCCATCTACAGACAAAGGCTTGCCAGGCATCAGAATGGCTTCTGGTTCACTTGGGCAAGGGCTTTCAGTTGGTGTAGGCGCTGCCCAAGTTAAAAAATTAAACAACGACCCAAGTATCGTGTACACATTACACGGAGACGGCGAATTACAAGAAGGTCAAATCTGGGAAGCAGCCATGTATGCGGCTGCAAATAAGGTAGATAACCTCATCGCAACCATTGACGACAACGGCCGACAAATTGACGGGGACATCGACCAAGTTTTATCTTTAGGCGATCTTGGTTTAAAATGGCAAGCTTTTGGATGGGAAGTCCTCCGAATGGATGGTCACAACTTTGATAGCATTCGCTCCACCATGCAAGCTGCCAAAGCACTTACAGGAAAAGGCAAGCCAATTGTAATCATCATGAAAACAGAAATGGGTCAAGGAGTTGACTACATGATGGGCTCGCACAAATGGCATGGCGTTGCCCCAAATGCTGAACAACTTGAAGCCGCATTGCAACAATTAGAAGAAACGCTCGGAGATTACTAGTGAGAAAATTAAGTGTTATTTGGGTCCTGTTCCTGACGAGCATCTGCTGGTCACAGCCCATGACACGCATTCTTTTTATCCTAGACGCCTCTAATTCAATGAACCTGGATTGGAACAACCAAACCAGGATGGCAGCTGCCAAAGAGGTCATGATCAAGAGCCTAGATGGCCTCAAAAACATCCCAGATTTAGAAATCGCTTTACGTGTTTATGGCCACCAATCGGTAGTCACCAATACCTATCAAGATTGTCAAGACACCAAGCTCGAGGTTCCGTTTGGCCCAAACAACATTGATCCGATTAAACTCAAAATCAAAGGATTACAAGCCAAAGGAGCCACCCCAATTGCAAGGTCTCTTGAAGCCGCTGCTGCTGATTTTCCTGACACTTTGGCTAGAAACTTCATCATCTTGGTCACTGATGGCCTCGAATCTTGCGACAACGACCCTTGTATTATTGCCCGCAAACTCAAGGAAAAAGGAGTAAAAGTGACGCCATTTGTGATTGGCCTCGGCATGGACCTTACTTACCTAGACAAATTTGAGTGTATTGGAAGTTATTCAGACGCCGAGAGCAAAGAAGCTTTTAGTAATGTCTTAAGTAATGTCCTCAACAAAGCGCTTTTAAACACAACGGTTCAGATTAACTTGAATACTGTACAAGGCAAACCACTTGAAACCGATGTCAGTATGTTCTTGTATGAAGCAGGCACACAAAATTTGAAATACACATTTGTTCATACACTCAACAGAAAAGGTCTCCCAGATACTTTATTCTTGGACCCAAAAATCAAGTATGACCTCAAAGTAAATACTGTGCCAGCCGTTGAGCTCAAGAATATTTCTATTAAACCGCATACGCACAATATTATTCAGGTCAGTGCTGGGCAAGGTCAATTAAAAGTGACCTCATTAAAAAGCCCTTCAGGCACAAAAATTGAAACAAGAATTTTGCAAAATAATGGTTCTCCAACACTCAATGTGCAACAGCTCAATGATGTACAAAGATACTTGGTGGGGTCTTACCAACTTGAAATCTTGACGCTTCCTAGAACTTACAAAGACATCAAAATTGATCAGTCTAAAGTCACGGCTATTGATATTGTTGCAGCTGGCCAATTGACCTATACTTCAGCCAAAGGGCTCGTTGGGCAAATTTTTTACGAAAGAAATCCTGGCCAATGGGAATGGGTCCTGGACCTCAAAGAAAATCAAACTTCAGGTTCTTGGAATCTGCAGCCGGGGTCTTACAAAATTGTTTACCGCGAAAAAGAGCAGCGCTCGAGCGCTTACACGAAAGAAAAGAAATTTAATATAGCAACCCTCAATACTACCAATTTAACTTTATAAGCATGGAATTCGAAATATTCGGCAACAAAGACACACGCTCTGGATTCGGAGAAGGATTAGCAGAACTCGGACAAACGCATCCAAATGTAGTGGCACTTTGTGCTGACCTCACTGGATCTTTAAAAATGGATGCTTTCCAAAAAGCAAACCCAGAACGCTTTTTTCAAACCGGAATTGCTGAAGCAAACATGATTGGCATGGCTGCCGGGATGACCATCGGTGGAAAAATCCCTTTTACAGGTACGTTTGCCAATTTCTCTACAGGTCGCGTTTATGACCAAATCAGACAGTCAGTTGCCTATTCAAAAAAGAATGTAAAAATCTGTGCTTCGCATGCTGGTCTTACACTCGGGGAAGACGGCGCTACGCACCAGGTTCTTGAAGATATCGGCATGATGCGCATGTTGCCTAACATGACAGTAATTGTTCCTGCAGACTTCAATCAGACCAAACAAGCCACTATTGCCATTGCTGACCATGAAGGACCTGTTTATTTGCGTTTCGGAAGACCTGTGATGCCAATTTTTGTGAAGCCTGATGCCAAATTTGTTATCGGAAAAGCAGATGTTTTAACAGAAGGCACCGACGTCACCATTATTGCTTGTGGTCATATGGTTTGGAAATCAATTGAAGCTTTAAAAGCGTTGCACGAAATTGGAATTTCTGCAGAGCTCATCAATATGCACACCATTAAACCTCTTGATGAAGCAGCAATTTTGAAATCTGTTGCCAAAACAGGTTGTGTTGTTACCGCTGAAGAGCACATGATGAATGGTGGCTTAGGCGAGGCTGTTTCACAAGTGTTGGCAAGAAAAGCGCCAGTGCCACAAGAATATGTAGCTGTCAATGACACCTTCGGAGAGTCTGGAACGCCGATGGAACTCATGACCAAATATCATATTGATACGCCAGATATCGTGGAAGCGGTTAAAAAAGCGATCAGCCGCAAGGGCATCATCATTTAAGTTCTTGCCATTGCAAATATTGAAGGAGGCGCTAGCTGCAAGCTAGCGCCTCTTCTATTTTATCTACAGGCGCAAAGCAGGCGCCATGGACGCATACTGAAATTTTATCTTTTGTATAGCCATTTGAAATGGGAAGTTCGTCGTGGTAAGAGAGCAAGCAGGTTTTTGCTGTTGTCGCTTTGAATACGGCCAATGATGCACTATTATTCAGCACGTGCCACTGCTCTTCGGGCTCAAGAAATCTGAGTAATAACAAACCCCAATTAGAATAACCCGAACCATAGCTCTCCATGCCATCATATAAATTAGCAAGCATTTGTTTGGCGCTTGCGATCCAATCCGCATGCTGAAAATATTGCCCCATGGTTAAAAATGCATGTGCCATCACTGAATTACTTGCCGGAATCACGTTGTCATTGAGCTCCATATTTCGGCTTACAAGTTGGGTGTCTTGGGCCGTGAAATAGCAAAGTTTGCTTTGTGGGTGCTGAAATTCTTCAACTACTTTTTCAGTAAGGGTTTTAGCGAAATAAACAAAGTCCAATTCGCCTGTACACTGATAGGCCAGACTGAAAGCTTCAATACAATTGGCATAATCTTCCAAGAAGCCCGCTATTTTAGTTTGGCCATTGGTTTGAACTCTAAATAAGGTATCGTCTTTCCATTGCTCGTTTTGAATCCAGTGTAGTATTTTTCTGGCACGCAATAAAAATGCAGCTTCGCCAAACACCCGATAAGCTTCTAGCAATCCTTTTGCCATTAAAGCATTCCAACTCACTAAAATCTTGTTATCTAGCCCTGGCCTCACTCTTGTCGCTCTTGCTGATAGTAAAAGCTCAATGAGTTCTTTTTTGATTTGCAGCCATTTTTCAAGCTCCAAATTTTGTTGTTGCGCAAAAAATACGTCGTCAACTTTTTTGAGCGGAATGTATTTGTCGTCTTCCCAGTAACCAAGTTGGTTGATATTCCAGTAAGCTTTGGCAAGTTCAGCGTTTTTTCCGCAGATCTCCTCAATTTCTTCCTTCCTCCAGCAATAAAATTTACCTTCTTCGCCCTCACTATCTGCATCCAGTGCGCTATAATATGCACCGTTGTCGGCTAATAATTCTCTTTCTAAGAAATCGAAGCTTTGAAAAACGAGCTCTTTGTAATGGGCTTGTCCGAATTCAGCAAAGGCTTTTGCATAGAGCCCAATTAATTGTGCGTTGTCATAGAGCATTTTTTCAAAATGCGGCACTTTCCAAAGCACATCCACCGCGTAGCGTGTAAAGCCACCACCAATTTGATCGTAGATGCCACCAAAGGCTATTTTGTCTAGTGTGAGTTCAACTTGCTTTCTGATTTTTTCTTCATCAAAATGCTTGGCATAGTTGAGTAAAAAGAGCCAATTATTAGGCAACGGGAATTTAGGAGCCCGATTCGTGCCTCCTTCAAAAGTGTCGAAAGATCGTGCCCACCTTACTACCATTTCGTGGAGTTTTTCTGCTTCAAAAGAAAGGTTCTCTTGTGCTTTTTCTATCAAATCAGCACCTCTAATGCCTTCGGTGAGCTGTTGGGCATACTCAAGTGTTTTTGCGCGGTCGTTGTTGTAAGTATAAACTAAAGACTTCAGCACGTGTATCCACTGCTCTTTTGGAAAGTAGGTGCCGCCATAGATTGGTCTGCCGTCGGGTAGTGTAAAACAATTCAAAGGCCAGCCACCTTTCTGAGTAATGAGCTGAACAGCCGTCATATACACTTGATCTACATCTGGGCGCTCTTCACGGTCTACTTTTACATTGATAAAATGCGCATTCATGAGCTCAGCTACTTCTTGATCTTCAAAGCATTCATGCTCCATGACATGGCACCAATGACAGGCAGAATACCCCACACTAATGAGCACTAATTTGTCCTGAGCTTTGGCTTGTTCAAAGACATCGTTGGACCAAGCCACCCAATGCACAGGATTATTTGCGTGTTGTAACAGATAAGGAGAACTTTCGTTGCTGAGTTGGTTAGCCATTTCGACCTAATTTGATATAAAGAAAAACTATATTTGCCACAGAGTTTACACCGTGCAACAAATTCGCCCATACAAAGTTCTGCTTTTTTTAATTCTGGTTTTGTCACTTTTGTGCATTCCAAGTTATTTTATTCCGTCAACTGGGGTCAAATGGCTGGGGGTCAACTGGAAATTTTTGCCTTTTGAGCGCATTTGGGTCGCAAAAAAACAGGTCAAGAAAAATATTGATCAAATTGTAAAGTCTGCCGATACCGCAAGTATTAATGAGGGCATCAAGCACAATGGCCAAAGCAATGGTAAAGTTGGTTTACCTGAGGGCGGCAGTTCCAATTATGCTGCAGACCACCCACTTTATCTGAGTCAAGCGGCAGCCACCAATTTAGCCCGATTTTTTATAGCTTTAGAAGCCGCTGCAAGCAGTGAGAAAATCAGCATTTTCCATTACGGTGACTCGCAAATTGAAGGCGACCGCATGACCGGCTATATCCGTCAGCGCTTGCAGCAACAATTTGGCGGTGTAGGCCCGGGTTTTATTCCGGCTTTTAATGTGTATCAAACCCAAAGTTTCAAGCAAAGGGTTTCTCCAAATTTCAAAAGATACACCGCATTTTGGCCGCCTAAAATGGGTAGCCGCAAATATGGCGCACTGCTTTCTTCAGCTACTTTCGGCCTCGACTCCTCAAAGTCTCAGCAACAGCTACCCACCGACGCCTGGATAGAAATTGAACCCTCTGCAGCTGCATTCGGAAGAGCGCGCACCTACAGTCAGGTCAAGTGTTTTTACAACAGCTGCTTCAAATCTTGTGCTGTCAAAGTATACGAAGGCAGCAAACTGATTCATGAAGATTCCTTAATTGCAGATGGCGCTGCACACGTGCTGCCCCTCAGTTTTGATCATACGCCATCGAAGTTACGCTATGTATTTTCTTCGATTAAAAGCCCAATTTTTACAGGCTTCAGTTTGGAAGGAGACATTGGTGTACAGGTCAATAATGTTGCCATGCGCGGTTCTTCTGGTCACGACCTCAGTTCTTCAGATGCGCAGTTGTTTAGTCAAATGCACAAACAAGCGAATACCAAACTCATTATTTTGCAATTCGGTGGCAATTCGGTGCATGCTTTCAAAGATTCTAGCGGGGTGCGCTACTATGTAGGAGCGCTCAAGAACAGAATTCTTTATTTGAAGAAGATGGTACCCGATGCGGCCATTGTCTTGATTGGCCCAAGCGATATGTCGAGGCTCAATGAAGGCGTATTCGAAAGTTATCCGTTATTGCCATATACGGTTGATCGCATGCGTAAAATGTGCGCCGAGCAAGGCGTTGCTTTCTGGGACTTATTCAGCGCTATGGGCGGTTTGAACTCTATGCCAGCTTGGGTTTCACAAGGCCTAGCAGGTAAAGATTACGTGCATTTTAGTCCGCGTGGCGCAAGTATCGCATCCCAGCATTTTTATGAAGCATTAATGACTGCATACACAGAATGGGCCTCCAAAAAATCGGTTCAACCATGAGGTTTTTACTCCTCTTCTTGTGCTGTTTTTTTGAATTGCACGCACAAAATTTAGCCACGTGTAGCAATGACTCATTAAGCCCGGCTGAAAAGCAAATTGCTGAGCAGTATCCATTTATTCAAGTAGCTTGTAATCAGTTTCAGTTTTTCAGTCCAGATAGCCCAAATTGGCGCTATTTGAATGAGAAGTTGAGCCAAATGATTGCCACCCAAGAAGGGAAGCTGAACTTTTATCATATTGGAGGTTCGCATCTACAGGCCGATATCTATTCGCATGACTTCCGTACCTTTTTACAGACCAATTGGCCTGGCCTAGCAGGCGAACGCGGACTCGTTTTTCCGTATAGTTTGGCACATACTAACAACCCAAGTAATTACAACTTTTCGTCTCCGAATGTTTGGAAGGGCTACAGAAGCGTACAACAAAGACCTGAAGATCTCGATTACGGTCTTACAGGCGCAGCCATTGAATGCCCAGATTCCATCATTATTATCAATTTTAAGCACTTAAAAACCGCCGTTAAGCCACCATTTGATCGCTTGAGAATATATCATAATACAGGCAATTTCCCTTATGAACTCAATTTCGGTGACCAAGAATTATTAGTGACAAACGTTTCGCATTTTCCCGAATTGGGCTACACTGAAGTGCAGTTCTCTGACCACCTAGATTCGCTTGACCTCATGTTTGTCAAGCAAGCTGAAGATCCCTTTACCATATCCTTGTATGGCTTTGAATTTTTAAACGATTTGCCAGGTATCACTTACACAGCAATTGGAATTAACGGCGCCAGTTTACCCACCTATTTATCCAATACGCATTTCTCGAGAGACCTTGAACTCAGACCTCCAGACTTATTTATTTTTTCGGTGGGTACCAACGATGCGCACTGCAGCTACGAAGCATTTAATCCATTGGTTTACAAAGCCAATCTGGAAAAATTACTGCTTCAAATTTTAGCAATCAATCCGAATTGCGCCATTTTACTGACGGTGCCTAATGACGATTATTACATGAAAAAATACCCAAATAGAAACACGCAAAGACAACGCGAAGTGATCATGCAATTGGCGGCTCAGTATCAAATGGCTATTTGGGATTTTTATGGCATTATGGGTGAATTGGGGTCCTCAAAAACCTGGAAAAACGCAGGCCTCATGCAAGCTGATTACGTACATTTTACGGGTACGGGCTATCATTTAAAAGGCAATTTATTAATTGAGGCTTTCATGAAGAACCTAGCCGTTTTCCAAAACAAGCATAACTGAATATGAATCGTTTACAAGAGTTATTTTCTTTTCAACAGCAAGAAAGCCTGCTTTTTACGCGTCTTGACTTCTGGCTATTTTTTATGCTGGTCATGGTTGTTTTTATTTTCATTCATAAAAAGTATTTGTTGCGCAGTATCTTTTTGACCGCTGTCAGTTTGTTTTTCTATTTCAAGACCTCTGGCAATTTTGTTTTGCTTTTAGGCCTGATGCTCTTGTTTAATTACGGTTTGGGCTTGCTAGTGGACAGAACCCAGGTAAAATCAAGGCAAGTTTTTTGGCTGTCACTTGGGGTTAGCATCAATTTAGCAGGGCTCGCTTATTTCAAATACGCTTATTTTTTTACCGAAGCATTTAATGCCCAGTTTGGCACTGATTTCAATGTGGTCAATCAGTTTGCGGTATGGGGAAATGAGCTTTTCGGGAAAGGTAGTTTTGTCGATAAAATCTTGGTCCCGGTAGGTGTCTCCTTCTTCACTTTCCATAATATTTCCTATTTAGTAGACATTTCACGCAAGGAAATTAAAGCAGCTCGAAACTTTTTTGATTACGCACTTTATGTAACTTATTTTCCACACCTGATAGCCGGGCCAATAGTGAGGGCCCGTGACTTTCTACCACAGGTGAACGCACCATATCAACTCAGTAAATACGATTTTTCATGGTCGCTTTGGATGATCGGAAAGGGTTTATTGAAAAAGCTCGTTTTTGCAGATTACATTGCGGTTCAGTTCATTGACAAGGTGCTTGATGCACCAGAAACCTATCCTGGTTATGTTGGCATCATTGCCATGTTTGCTTACTCGTTACAAATTTATGCCGACTTCTCAGGCTACACGGACATGGCCATTGGTGTTTCTAAACTGATGGGCTTCACCTTACTCGAAAATTTTAACTCGCCTTACAAATCAGTGTCCGTTGCCGATTTCTGGCGTCGCTGGCATAAATCTCTTGGTTCTTGGCTACGAGACTACCTATACATTCCGCTCGGAGGAAATCAGAAAGGATCCATTGGCACTGGTGTGATGACCGCCATTATTCTAGGTTTTCTGTATTTCATAACAGGCTGGATCGAGCTTTGGTACACCTATGGTATTCTTCTGGTTGTCTATTTGTTGCTTTGGCAATTTTGGAAGGCATTTCGCAGTTTTGCCGTCCGAGATTTGAATCTGCTTATTACTATGGTTGTGGGTGGTTTGTGGCATGGTGCGAGTCAAAATTTTGTCATCTGGGGCGCCATGAATGGTTTGGCATTGGTACTTTATAATTACTGGAAAAAAATCAGCCCTTATGAAAAAAGTAGTTTGTGGTTGATACGGGCTTGGCGCATATTTTTGACGCTTAGTTTCATCACTTTTACCCGAATTTGGTTTCGCCTTCCGGAGGCTGAGCAACCACTGCTTTTCTTGCAGCACATCACCCAGCACTTCGACTGGAAATTAGACACTTGGTACTTGGTATGGAATACTTATCAGGCAGTCTTTTATCTGATCATTTTAGGCTTCATTACCCATTGGTTGCCGCAAAGTTGGAAAGACTATACCGTGCAATTTTTCGCCAAATGGCCAATGGTTTTTCAGGCCCTGAGCTTTGCATTTGCCGTCTTTGTACTTTATCAGGCAGTCTCAGATAGTTTCAAAGCCTTTGTTTACTTCCAGTTTTAAATAGTTGCTCAAAAACTTGACAGAGGGGGTCTCGATGTTGTATCTTTGCAAACCCTTTTTGTACGGGACCTTAAAACTTGGCTTATGAGCAAAATGAAATTGTCAGATTTTGACTTCAACCTTCCAGAAGAATTAATCGCAAACTATCCTCAAGAAAACCGTGACGAATGTCGTTTAATGGTGGTTCACCGCGATACCGGCCTTATTGAGCACAAAATGTTCCGCGATGTACTTGACTACTTCGACGAAGGCGATGTCATGATCATGAACAATACGAAGGTTTTCCCAGCTCGTATGTATGGTAACAAAGAAAAAACGGGTGCAAAAATCGAAGTTTTCTTACTCCGTGAACTCAACCGCGAAAGCCTCCTTTGGGATGTCTTGGTTGATCCAGCTCGTAAAATCCGAATTGGCAATAAACTATACTTCGGTGAAGACGACTCACTCGTTGCTGAGGTAATTGACAACACCACTTCAAGAGGCCGTACTTTGCGCTTCCTTTTTGATGGCCCGTACGAAGAATTCAAAGCAAAAATTACTGAGCTTGGCGAAACGCCACTTCCTAAATACATCAAGCGCGATGTTGAACCAGAAGACGAAGAGCGTTACCAAACTGTTTTTGCTAAAGTAGAAGGTGCCGTAGCGGCCCCAACTGCTGGCTTACACTTTTCAAAACAACTACTCAAGCGTCTTGAGCTCAAAGGCATCAACTTTGCTGAAATCACGCTTCATATTGGTTTAGGTACTTTCCGCTCTGTAGAAGTAGAAGACCTCACCAAACACAAAATGGATTCAGAACAGGCTATTATCCCTGAAAAAGCAGCTGATATGGTCAATGATGCTAAGCGCAACAAACGTAGGGTTTGTGCTGTTGGCACTACCTCAATGCGTTCAATTGAAACCTCTGTTTCTACAGACGGCTACCTCAAACCATTTGACGGCTGGACCAACAAATTTATTTTCCCGCCCTACGAGTTCAGTATCGCCGATAGCCTTATTACCAACTTTCATACACCGTTGTCAACGCTACTCATGATGATTTCTGCATTTATGGGTCACGAGCTCATGCACAAAGCCTATGAAGAAGCGGTCAGAGAAAAATACAAGTTTTACTCTTATGGTGATGCCATGTTGATTCTCTAATGGAGCTTCACAGAGGTCTTCATAATTTTCCTAAAAACACGGGTTCGGTTATCACAATCGGCACCTTTGACGGCTTGCACATTGGCCATCAAACCATTTTGCGTTCTGTTTGTCAAAATGCTCAAGAGCAAGGTTTGCAATCGGTTTTGCTCACTTTTTACCCGCATCCTAGGCAAGTACTTTTTCCGGAACAACCCTTGGCGCTCCTTCAAACCCAAGAAGAAAAATTAGCCAAACTTGAAGAACTCGGCCTTGATCATGTCGTCATTCTTCAGTTCTCTGAGGCTTTTGCACAGCTCAGTGCAGCGCAGTTTGTTCAAGAGGTCTTGATTGACGGTTTAGCGGCACACACCGTTATCATTGGCTATGATCATCAGTTTGGTCATGACCGACAAGGTAATCTTGAATTTTTGCGCAGCTATGAGGCTAAAGGAAATTTCAAAGTTCAAGAAATACCTGCTGCACAAATCGATGAGGTTTATGTGAGTTCTTCAAAAATTAGAACGGCAATACAAGCGGGTCAAATCGAGTTGGCTAATGCTTATTTAGGCAAACCTTTTCAGATCTCTGGCTTTGTTTCAAGAGGTCTACAAAATGGCCGCACTATTGGTTACCCAACGGCTAATCTCAACCTGACTGAATCTGATAAAATTTTACCAGCTGATGGCGTCTATGCTGTTTCAGCTACTGTACAAGGCGAGCTCAGACACGGCATGATGAATATTGGGTGGCGACCAACCATCCAAGAGGCCGAAAAAACTCGCAAACTAGAGGTGCATTTCTTTGATTTTACGGCCGATATCTATGAGGCTTACATCGCACTTAGCTTGCATACAAGAATTCGTTCAGAACAAAAATTTGAAAACTTAGCGGCACTCAAAGCGCAACTCCACCAAGACGAAAGCACGGTTCGTGCTTACTTTATTGCACAATAATTTTCTCGATCCTTCGTTGCTCGACTCCTGCAAGGGTCAACTCAAAAAAGTAAACTCCGGGCGCTAAATTTTGGGTATCTAGTTCAATCTTCAACCCGCTATTTTCTCCTAAATTGATTTTTTGACCATACTGGTTGTAGCACTCGATCTGCTGTATTTCTTTGGAGCTTTCTATGCTTATTTTATCAGAAGCTGGGTTGGGAAACACGCGTAGGTCATGACTTGAAATAGGTTTGGTTGAAGTAAGATTTTCATTGAAAAACAGGATATTATCTACAAAGACAACGCCACTTCCTGCTGGAGAGCCCGAAAGGATCAATTGTGCAAAATGTGCCAAACTATTGAGGTTACTAAACTGTGTCAAAGGTAGTTCTAGCGTATTCCATGTTTGAGCTACCGGCTGAAAACTGAGTTCACTCTCGCTGTCGTCACCTCCGGCATATTGCCCGTTGGCTCCAAAATCGACCAATTTTACTTTAAACGGGTCCATGTTTGCAGTCCAGTAGTCCATTCTGAAATGTGTCATATCCGTTAAATTCAAAATATTTGGCCCCACCGTTTCGATACCTGCAAAGTTCACAGAGCTGTAGCGCTTGGTATCGTTTCCTTGAATTTGAAGGTCAGTAACCTGTGCTTGAGACCACGGCGCTTGCCAGGTATCTACGGTAACTTCATTGTAAGGATTACTAAATAATGCAATGACCGCCGCTGCTGGATAAGTAGGTGTGGGTGCAGCTACCATTGGCGCCAAATTTTGTGTGCCATCTTGGTTGCTAAACTTGATATTATCGATGTAGCAAATATTATTGTCTGAACGCTGAGTAAAATCTGGAAACACAATAATTTGGTCAATACCAGTAGATGTGGGCGCATTAATAACAGCCGTAAAGTTAAAGGTCAGTTCTTCCCATTGATTCACCAGTGTATTACTTACAAGTATTTCACCCGTTGAGCCACCAGCAGGTGTGGCGAATTTCAAACCCACGGGGCTTATAGTGGTCTTGTAAACCATCATTTTGATTTGACAATTGGCAGCTGTTAGGTTGAAAAGCCCGATGCCTTGTCCGTGCACCGATTCAAAGCCTGCCCAGGGTGCTCCGGTCACAAGTGCTGTGAATTTTGCAACAGTATTAGATACATTGACACCGCTTGGGTTTGGGTTGGGGACAATCTCTAATGCGGGGTTTGAGCCGTTTTCAAAAGTTGTCCATTGCCAATTGGCACCATAGCCAGCAGCTTCAAAGTCAATGGGGCCGGCCTGTGAAAAAGCCAAGCTAGACCATACGGCCAATATAATGAGCGATAAAAATTTCATGATTGTTGTGTTAGAGCGGGTTTAGATATTGTTAAATGTACAATAATTAATCAACAAACGCGCTTTGCAAGTATTTTTATACTTTCGCTAAATGACTAAATACTTGTATGCTTTATTGCTTTTGATAAGTAGCCACACGGCCCTAATGGCACAAATGCTTCAATGGAAAGACGCACTACAAGCAGATCCTAATTCTGTTCGAGCTTTAGATTGTTCAGGCCTAAAATGGGACAGTCTTCCTCAGGATCTTTTTCGGTTTGTCAATTTAGAAGAACTGGATCTTTCAAAAAATAAGTTACAAGATTTACCAGATCAATTTATCGTTTTCAAACAGCTCAAGCAGCTCAATTTAGGAAGGAACAAACTGGCAGTATTTCCACTAGAGCTTTGTCAACTCCAAACATTAGAAGTATTGCACCTAGACCGCAATTACATCACGAAAATTCCTGCCCAAGTTGCCCAATTAGAAAACTTGCAAGCCTTGGATTTATACGCAAATGCAATAGAAGATTTTGGTGAAGGATTATTTGCATTAACACAACTAAAATTACTAAATCTTGAAGGCGTCATGTACGGCACTGTTTTTGCCAAAAGCTTGCTTGCAAAGTTACAGCAAACAAAAGTCCTGATGGACCCTCCTTGCAAATGCCTCGATTAAATATTTAAGCAAATTCACGAATGGCTTTACTCCGAACGCTGGTTATCTGGCTACTCAATCATCCACAATATGTTTTAGGGCTTCTCGGTCTAGGAACTTTGGTGCTCATCTTCACCAAGAAAAAATGGCAGCGTAAAAAACCCTATTTACCATGGTTATTGGCTTTGGTTTTCATAGGCTACGTGTTTGTTTTTATCCGTTTTTATGACCGCATTGAAGCCTTGCGTCCGGTATTGAAAAACAATACACAAGAAAACCTTGAAGAAAGCGCAATCGCTGATGACCAAACCTATTGTTTTGGTTTAGATGTTTCTCAATATCAGGGTGAAATCAACTGGGATGAATTATTATTAACCAAACACCCCTTGCGTTTTGTATTCATGCGGGCCACAATGGGAAGTAATGGCCTAGATGAGCGCTATTCAGAGAATTGGTCTGAGGCCAAAAGAGTTGGTCTTAAAAGAGGCGCTTATCATTTTTACCGACCTTTTCAAAACTCTACAGAACAGGCTCAAAATTTCATTAGGAAAGTTGAGCTTGAAGCAGGGGACCTTCCGCCTGTACTCGACGTCGAAAGAACCTCTCCCTTTGGTCAAGATAACCTGAGAGAAGGCGTGCGCAATTGGCTTCGCATCATTGAAAAACACTACGGCGTCAAGCCGATTGTTTATACAGGCCGACACTTCTATGAAAAACACCTCAAAGGTAGTATTGATGCTTATCCTTTATGGGTGGCCTCTTATGGAGAACATCATAAAGTGGAGCATTTACCATGGAGTTTTTATCAGTTTTCTGAAAAAATGACTGTTCATGGCATTTCACGGAATGTAGATGGAAATTTCTTTAAGGGAAGCTTAACGAATCTTCGTAACTTCGGAAGATGAAATTACTCGAGTTTATTTTTCATTTAGGCGTCTTATTCGCAGCCTATAATTTCATTTGGTTTTTCATTGAATTGATCGTTAAGGCTTTGCGCGGGATTCAAGCCCCAACATTAATTGAAACCTATATAATCAAAGCACTGAAATACTTGGTTTTGACCAATATTACCTTTGTATTTTGTATTGACTACGCTCGTCTTGAACCTACTTATGTGGTAGATGCTCAACGTCTTTTAATAGGTGGAACGATCTTGCTAACTTATTTGTTAGGCAAGTTTCAAAAGCAACAGCAAAGATTACAATTTCTTGGTGGTTTTAACTTGCAGCAAACCAAGCAAGTATATTCTTTACCACTAGAAGTTACTTTGTTGGTCTTGGTAACGGTCGAATTGATATTACTTTATTTTTTCCCGCAGTTTGCTGAAAATGCATTGGCTAACTGGTTTGAAAACAATATTGAAAGTTTAGAAAAAGCATTCCTTTTAGGCTTCATTTTTAAGGTCATTGGTTTCTTTTTCTTAATTGGAATTTTCTTGAAATTACTCAACACGATCAATGTGGTGCTTTCTGGAAAACCACTCTTTGTATCCATGAGCAATTTTTCACAAGGCCCAGCCGCTCAGCAAGAAACAGAAGAACAATTTGCCGACTACGAAGAAGTCCAAGACGAGCAACTCAACGAGCCAAAAAACTAATATGGATTACAGCTTGCCTAAGAAATACAAATTATGCAGCCTCAAGAAAATTGAGCAGCTATTTGCTACAGGCAACTTGATCAAAGCTTTTCCTATTCGCATCTTGTTCATACTTGAAGAAATTACTTTAACTGACAACGAGCCCGATGCCCCTTTTTTTCAAGTACTCTTTTCGGCTCCAAAGCGCAAGTTCAAACACGCCCACGACCGAAATTACATCAAACGGGTCATGAAAGAAATTTTACGACATCAAAAACCCGAAATTGAGGCCTTGCTTGCCGCACACAATAAAAAACTCATTTTTTCGATAACTTTTGTCGGCACTGAACGTCCTGACTACAAATTTTTGGAACAAAAATTAGGAAAAGCCATTCAACAACTTCTATTAGAACTCAAATCAAACGCATGAAAAACTTCATTTTAATTCTTGTCTTTTTACTGCTCAATATCAGCTTTACCAAGGCACAAAGCAATTCTTTTGAAACGCTCAAAAGTCTCGAAATCATGGATCAAATCTATGAGCACCTCGAGCTATATTTTGTCGATGAAACTAAGAATGGTCAATTAGCCAAAACGGGAATCGATGCCATGCTTAAAGAGCTCGATCCGTATACGGTTTACTACCACGAATCCAACATCGAAGATTATCGCCTCATGACTACCGGCCAATATGGTGGTATTGGGGCCCTGATCCGTCAAATCGGCGACTTCAGTTACATTTCTGAACCATACGAAGGTAAACCCGCTCAAAAAGCTGGGCTTAAGGCAGGTGACAAAATTGTAAGTATTGACGGCAAAGCGATGGAAAAAAAGTCAACCGAGGAAGTTTCAGATGCGCTTAAAGGGCCCAAAGGAACATCTTTTGAACTTGTTATTGAGCGAGCAGGTGAAGGCAAAAAGAATTTCCAAATTACCCGTGACGAAATCAAATTACCAGATGTCCCTTATTTCGGAATGCTCCGCGAAAACGTCGGGTATATTAAACTCAACTCGTTTACTCAAACAGCAGCGTCTGATGTGAAGTCAGCCATTGAAAAATTGCAGGCACAAGGCATGAAAGAACTTGTGCTTGATTTGCGCGGCAATGGTGGTGGTTTGCTGATTGAAGCGGTTAAAATTGTTAACTTTTTCGTCCCAAAAAATCAATTGGTGGTTACTACAAAAGGCCGAGTTCAAGAAGAAAATCGTACTTACAAAACGCTAGAAGAGCCCTTTGCTCCGAATATGCCGTTAGTAGTGCTCATTGACGGAGGTTCTGCTTCGGCTTCAGAAATTGTAGCAGGAAGCCTTCAAGACCTCGACAGAGCCATCATTATGGGAGAAACAAGTTTCGGAAAAGGCTTGGTGCAACGTACCTATGACCTCAAATATGGCTCAAAAATTAAAATTACTATTGCCAAATATTATACGCCTTCTGGCCGTTGTGTACAGCGCCTAGAATATTACGACAAAGAAAACGGCCAAAAGCCAAAAGAAGTAGCAGATTCTTTGCTGAAAACTTTCTACACGAAAAACGGCAGACCCGTTATTGATGGCCGTGGCATTGAACCCGATTTAGAGGTCGAATTACCAGACCTGAGCAGGCTCTCAGCGATGTTGCTTGTTAAGCATCATATTTTCAATTTTGCGACTCAATACACGCAACAACACCCAGAAATTCAGTCGCCAACGCTCTTTAAGCTTTCTAGTCAAGACTACGCTGACTTCAAGAAGTTTGTATTAGCCCAAGAGAATTTTGACTACACTACTGCTTCGGAAGAAGCCCTTAAGAAGATGAAAACAACTGCTGAAAAGGAGGGCTATTATCAAGATATCGCTGCTGATTATGAGCAAATGTTAATTAAGGTTACCCCTTCTAAAGAACGCGATCTCGATAAATTTGAACAAGAAATCCGCGAGTTACTTGAACAAGAAATCATGACGCGTTACTACTATCAGGAGGGCAGAGCGAAGCACTCACTCCAGACAGACCCTGTCGTATTAAAAGGCATTGAAATATTGCAAGCACCAAGTCAGTACAATACGATTTTGAAAAAATAAGCGTTAGTACTGCATGTTGCAACGTTGGTTCGGACCAAAAATCCACGCAAGAGTTCATTATTTTGTTTTGCTACTTTTTGTAGTGGGTATAGCCTGCAGCAAATTCCTGATGTCAATGGGTTTGTTAATGGGTGTTCTGAATCTGATTCTAGACGGTCATTTTAAGCAATATTTCCGCCGTTGGACCGAAAACCGTCTCTTACATTTTGTACTGTTATTTTATCTTTTGTGCTGGCTGAGTTTATTGTGGTCCGCAAATTTATGGGAAGGTTTAGATCAAATGCGCAGGCTTACAACGCTTTTGCTTCTGCCACTCATCATTACTGCCAAACCGCTTCCACAATCAAGAAAAATAAAGGGTTTGCTCAGTATTTTTATAGCTGCGGTGGTCATTACCTCCATGGTCAATAACATTGCTTTTCATTTTTTCGCCAAACAACTAGAACTCATCGATATCAGACAAATGTCTTTGTTCGGCTCTCATATTCGTTTTGGTATTTTAGTTGCTTTTGCTTTTTCCCTTGCACTTCAACGCATCAAGGAAAACAAATGGTACTTTTTACTTTTGTTTTGGTTGGCATTTTACACCTATGAAAGTCAGGTCCTGACGGGCTATCTCGCCTTGTTTATTATCTTGTTTGGTCAGCTCATTTGGCGCTATTACCTAAAAGAAAAATTCATTCAGATTTATTTGCTTTTAGGCGCTGTAGCAATTAGCGTTGGTAGTATAGTTATTTATCTGTCAAAGCCTATTGAATACCGAGAAACCTGCCCTATGAACCCCAATAGTTTAAAAGTGGCTTGGGCCGAAAAATCTAAACTTCCATTTGATGGGCAAGACCTCCGAGGCCAGCAGTTGGCAACAACTATAGAGCGTTATCTGCTGAGTAAAAATGGCTGTGCAAGTAAATACGGCCTCGATAAATTAAGTGCTCAAGATATCAATTTCATTGAGTTGGGTTTTGCCGATATCCATGAAACAAAAGGAGGAATCATGGCCCGTTTGCACGGCTTGCGTTATCAAATCCATCATTCAAGCAATCCAAATGACCATTCTTTATTAGAAAGATTGGCCTATTGGAAAACAGCCACCGAAGTCATCAGCAATCATTTCTTTTTAGGAGTAGGTATCGGCGATACGAAAGATGCCATGCAAGCCCAGTACGATAAACAAAACTCAGAATTACGCCTTGACAGAAGGTTGCGCCCGCATAATTACTACCTCACTACTTGGCTCAACACCGGAATTATTGGCCTTATTTTACTATTTACACTGCTGTACTTCTTTCTCAAACAGCAATGGCAATATCGCCAAATACAGGGCTTTCTGTTTGGCTTGGTTTTCGCCTTCAGCTTTTTAATTGAAGACGGTTTAGAAACCCAAATGGGCCTAACTATGTTTGCTTTCTTCTACGCATTCTACTCCCGCAGGGTGACAGCCTAACGTTTCTCTGAAAAATTGAGTAACTTCGCAAAGATGTCTATTGAAGTCAAAAATCTGTTCAAATACTACGGCGAGCAAGCAGCTGTTCGCGATGTCAGTTTTTCTATCAAGAAAGGTGAAATCGTAGCCTTTTTAGGCCCGAATGGCGCCGGCAAATCGACTACCATGAAAATCATGACCGGATTTATTCCTGCCTCTGAAGGCGAGGTGTACATCTGCGGAAAAAAGGTAGATATAGATGGCCTTGAAACCAGACAAATCATTGGCTATTTGCCAGAAAATAACCCTTTGTACACAGACATGTATGTCCGTGAATACTTAGAATTTGTTGGCCGCATTTACAAAATTAAAAACCTCAAAGCACGCGTTTCAGAAATGATTACTGCGGTAGGTCTTGAAGTAGAGCAGCACAAAAAAATTGGGATGCTTTCAAAAGGCTATCGCCAGCGCGTGGGTTTGGCTCAGGCGATCATTCATGATCCTGAAGTCCTTATCCTCGACGAACCTACCACGGGTCTTGATCCTAATCAGCTCGTTGAAATCCGTGAGCTCATTCGCAATATTGGTAAAGAAAAAACGGTGTTACTTTCTACGCATATCATGCAAGAGGTAGAGGCGATCTGTGACCGCGTGATCATCATTTCTAAAGGCCAAATTGTTGCCGATGACAAAGCCAGTGCGCTCCAACAAGAAATCGAGCATCAAACTGTTTATGTCGAATTTGACACCGTAGTGAGTAAAGCACAGCTTTCAAAAATACCAGGTGTGCAGCAAGTTGAAGCCCTAGAAGGCGGTTGGTTACTCGGAACCAGCGCTACAGAAGACCTCCGCAAAGAAGTTGCTATGTTTGCCCAGCAGCAGGGATGGTTAGTACTCGCTATGCGCATCGAACAAAAAACACTCGAAGAAGTATTCAAAGAATTAACAAAATAAAATGCCTACAAACTTTATTGAAGAACTCAAGTGGCGTGGAATGATCCACGACATCATGCCCGGAACCGAAGAAGCACTTTTAAAGCAAGTTTCTGCAGGTTATATTGGTTTTGACCCGACGGCAGACTCTCTTCACGTAGGTCATTTAGTTCAGATCATGACGCTTGTTCATTTTCAGCGTGCTGGGCACAAGCCTTATGCTTTGGTAGGTGGCGCAACCGGTATGGTTGGGGATCCATCTGGCAAAAGCCAAGAGCGCAATTTACTAGACGCAGAGACGCTGCAACACAACGTTGCTTGCGTCAAAAAGCAACTAGAGGCCTTTCTCGATTTCAACTCGGGTTCGAACGCTGCTGAAATGGTCAACAACTACGACTGGTTTGAAAAAATGTCGTTTTTAGATTTCATCAGAGACGTGGGTAAGCACATCAGTGTCAATTACATGATGGCCAAAGATTCTGTTAAAAAACGTCTTGAAACCGGTATGTCTTTCACAGAATTCTCGTATCAATTGGTACAGGGTTATGACTTCTATTACCTCAATCAGCACCACAATTGTATTTTACAGCTGGGTGGCTCAGATCAATGGGGAAATATTGTAACAGGTACAGAGCTCATTCGTCGTAAAGCGGGCGGAGAGGCCTATGCTGTTACTACACCACTGATCAAAAAAGCAGACGGCACCAAGTTTGGTAAAACAGAAAGCGGTTCAGTTTGGCTTGATCCAGAAAAGACGAGCCCTTATGCCTTTTATCAGTTTTGGCTCAATGCCTCTGATACAGATGCTGCAAATTATGTTCGCATTTTTACGTTGAAGTCCCAAGAAGAGATAGAAGCCCTAGAAGCACAACATGCCGAGGCGCCGCATCTTAGGGTATTACAAAAAGCAATAGCCGAAGACATCACCACGCGTGTTCATGGTGCAGCAGCGCTGCAAACAGCTATTGCAGCAAGTAATATTTTATTCGGAAAGTCAACCGCAGATGACCTTCGTTCTTTATCAGAAAAAGATTTCTTTGCCGTTTTTGAAGGTGTCCCGCAAGCTAGTGTCAGTATTTCAGACTTTCAGAACGGCCTAAGCATCGTTGAAGCTTTAGCTGCCAAAACAGGCTTTTTAAGCTCCAATGGTGAAGCGCGTCGCGAGCTCAAAGCAAATGCTATTTCAGTCAACAAAGAAAAAGTTGCTGAAGACTACATCCTGAGCACCAATGATTTAATCAATGACCGCTACGTCCTGCTCGGCAAAGGCAAGAAAAACAATTACATCTTGAGGGTAGAGTAAGTTGCTGCTTAAAAAAGGCTTATAAAAGGGACTTGAAATTTCTTTTTTTAATCATTCCCGACAATGACAAATCTTTGTTTGTTATTGCCAATTTGAATGAAATATAAGCCTCCTGGGAGGTGCTGAATACGAATAGCCTTGATGACTTCGTTCATCACTTCTTTTTCTATTAAACTTCCGTCAGTTTTCAAGATCTTCAGCTCTTCACCAATTAAACTCGGTGAAATTTCAATATTAACAACCTCATTGGCAGGATTTGGGAATACTAAAAACTCCTGATTGTCTAGGTTTGCTATACCAGTGAAATCTAGTGTGAGGTTGATTGTCAGCAAAGAATCGCAACCCGCAGCATTAGTCAAGACTTGCGTGTAGGTTCCGGAAGCCGTATAGGTTTGTCCGTTAACTGTGTAGCTATCTATGGCACTTACGGTGATACTTGCGCTACTTGCCTCATTTACATTCACCCAGACGGTATCGGTACTAATACAACCTTCAGGGCTCGCACCAGTCAATACGTAACTATTGCTGGTTTGCGGTACAAATGGAATACCATCGGCGACACCATTATTCCAGTACATGAAAATGCCCCCAGCACCCGTTAACGTGACCTCTTGTCCGAAGCAGATATTTTGATCTGGGCCTGCATTTAAATCTGGTAAATTTCCGTAGTTAAGGATCAAGGTATCGCTTCCATAACAACCGTCGTTACTCATTCCAGTAACAATATAAATTCCATTGGAAACGGGCACAAATGGCACGCCATCTTGGACCCCATTATTCCATTGTAAATTAATTCCGCCAACAGCATTAAGTGTGACTGCTTGCCCTTGACAAGTGTAAATATCTGGCCCAGCTATGATATTTGGGATCCCGTTCACGATGACCTCTAAGCTATCTTGTGCTGTACAACCTACTGTTGATGTTCCACTAACAATAAATGTACTTGTGGTGTTAACTTGAAAGCTTTGACCATTAGTAACACCATTATTCCAGGTATAATTTTGAGCACCAGTTGCATTGAGTAAAATAGAAGCCCCGCCACAAACCACGGTGTCGTTACCAGCATTGACAATTGGCAACGGATTAAGTGTAATTAACAGCGAATCCTTGGCAATACAACCCTGTGGACTAATAGCAGTTGCCGTATAATAGCCGCCTTGGCTAGGCACAAAAGATTGACCATTAATGACATTATTATTCCAGACATAAGAACTTGCTCCTGTGGCAGACAACGTAATGCTACTTCCTTGACAAACGGTTTGATTTGCACCAGCATCGATACTAAATTGTTGTAGCAAAACATCTGTTTGGTCCCAGGCAGAACAGCCATTGGCATTGATCCCTGTAAGGGTATAGGTTTGATTGATACTTGGCGTAAATGTTGTCCCATTCTGAATGTTTGGCGACCAAATATAGGTATTAGCTCCAGTACCATTCAGCGTAACTGCTCCGCCGTTACAAGCATATAAATTTGGCCCTGCATTTACAGTTGTAAGAGAATTTGAAGCAGTAAACAAGTCATTAATTTCACAGGTCGTTAAACAACGGTTCCAGATACCAATGTCATCAATTTTACCATTGAAGTAATTGCCTCCAATACCTCTGCCGATATAAAGTGGAAGTGTTGTACTTGTGACGCCAGTATGCGTGAAATTAGTGGTAGCAACCAATACATTATCTTTATAAAGTGTCATTACCCCAGCATTATACACCATGACAATATGTGTCCAGACATTGGTGGTACTTGTACTTTGCGCCCAAAACCATGCGGCTTGTTGCTTATTGGTGCCAAACTGCATACTTGTGGCTCCCGTTTGAAAAATCCAAATAAAGTTTCCAGCAGCATTCGTAGCGTGCATGATAGGAATTCCTACAACCGAACTTGTGTTTCTATTATGCCACAAAGAAACTGTAAAAGTTGAATTGGGATTGAAAGTAAAGTTTGGTGTGTTGTTCATCAAGTATTGGGTACTTCCATTAAAGCTAAATGCAGCGTTGGCATTATTAAAACGATCGGTAGTCGGAACGGCTCCGTAGTTAGTTAAACTATTTGCGTTGCTATTTGCGTCGTTGCCATTTCCATCTAGCGGAAAGTATGAAAGAAGTCCATAAACTGGCACATAAGATGGTATTTGTGCCAAAGCCTGCAAGGAGGCCATTAAAATGGAAATAAAAACGAGTTTTTTCATGGTTTAGATTTGACACTAAGATAGGGAATTAGTAGATTTATTTGTGAGTAGGTCTGCGTATTTTACATTAAGCAAGTACAAAAAGCGTATTAGAATAATTTTGTAATTTATTGTAAATCAAACTTTTTCTTCAATATTTGGTTATATTACTAACCTAAACCTACTACGTGCTACCTGAAAACCAAGCCTTTGATTATGCCTTTTTGGGTATGGGCTGTGCCAATTCATTACTTGTAATGTCTTTGCATAAGCGCGGCTTGTTAAATAATGCTCAGATTTTAGTGCTAGAGCCAGCTCAAAAAGTTCGCAATGACCGTACTTTTTGCTTTTGGCTGAGTCCTGAAGAATTACAAGAGGCTGGGCTTGAAAAATTAATTAGTCATAGTTGGGATAAAGTCAGTTTTAATGGGCAACCAGCTCAAGGATTAAATCATAAAAAATACTATTATCTACGTGCTGAGGCGCTTTTTGAGCATGTCCAAAATTTACTGATGGAAGTTGGGGCAACGTGGCGTCATGAGCTGTTTAACGGAGCGTCACAAAACTTAGCTAAACATGTCTATGACTCAAGGCCACCTCATTGGGAAGGATTGGCAAAGGATCAAGAATTGATTCATCAGAGTTTTTTTGGTTGGCTCATTCGGACTAAAGATCCGATTTTTGACCCATCTACATTTACGATGATGGATTTCAATATCGAGCAACAAGGGCATACTCAGTTTATGTATGTTTTGCCATTTGATGCGCATACTGCGCTTATTGAACCAACTAGATTTAGCCCAGACAAACTTTGCCAAACTAATGCGTCTGCATTACTAGAATCTTTTTTAGCGTCATTTCAAACGAGCTATCAAATTCTTGAAACTGAACAGGGCTGTATACCAATGTGCGCGGCAGGTTTTGATACGCAGCAAGCGCATACAAATGTGTTATCAACCGGAGCAAATGCAGGAAAATTAAAGCCTAGTACGGGTTATTCTTTTGTTAGAAATTTGCGCGATGTTAATCAGATAGCGGATTCAATTTTACTAAACCAGACTTTTCAACGGAAAAAATCCAGTGCGCGCTTTGCGTTTTATGACCGTTTACTATTGGAAATATTGCATCGCACACCTCAGGCTGGCAAAGAAATATTTGGTCGTTTATTTGCTCGAAATCAGGCAGTAGATGTCTTGGCATTTTTAGATGAAGAAACCACTGTTTGGCAGGAAGTCAAACTGATGTCGAGTCTACCAATTCTCCTTTTTTTGGCTGCTGCACTTCGCTTTTTTTGGCGCCGTATCCAAGAACTTGTGCGACCAAATGCCTTGGCATTAGGAGCAGGCGTGCTGCTTTTGATCCTGAGTAAATTTGGGATTTTGGAATGGTTTATACCATGCTGGATACTAGGTTTAGTGTTGGTAGGCATTCCTCATGGTGCCCTTGACCATCTACATATCCTCAAAGAACAGAGCTTCACTAAGCTACTTGTCTACGTTTTCAAGTATTTGTTTTTAGGTGCGCTCATGTACTTTTCATGGATGGTATCCGCGCCCATAGCCTTGATTTTATTTATCACTTATTCCGCATGGCACTTTGGTGAAGCTGACCTCAAATTATGGATACCAAAGGCCAAGTGCCCTGCAATTTTTATTTGGGGTTTCTATGTGCTTTTTACACTCTTGTTGTCTCATTTTACGGAGTTAGTAACCACGCTTCAAAGCATGCAAATAGCATTGCCAATGGGCTTTATTACAACAATGAACACGTATGGCTTTGCTTTTACTTATTTTGCTGTCATTGTTGGCTTACTCTATTTTTGGCGCTTTCCTTTTAAAGGTGTTTTTTGCTCACTTGTCTTGTTACTCATTGCGGCACAGCTTCCTCTTTTAGTTGCATTTGGTTTATATTTTATATTTCAACATAGTGTCAACGGTTGGCAACAACTGAAGTTGACCCTTCAAATGTCTAATTCACGGCTTTGGATGCATGCCTTGCCATTTACACTCGGTAGTTTTATAATCCTTGGAGTTTTGTATTATTTTGACTTTCCAGTAAATTGGGGACACGCTTTTATTTTTCTTTCGGCCCTGAGCTTTCCACACGTGCTGTTGATGCACCGCATTTACAAGTAAAAAAGACCCCATTAACGACTTGCAAAAATCGCAACTGATCAAGTTGTGTTTGTGAAATCAAGTTATGTTCTAGCACTGAAGCGTTCTATTTTTGAAGGATTGTAATTAAATATGCCCTCATGAAGAACCTGTTTTGCGCTTTGTTACTCATTTTAACTTGCCACCAATTTTCAGCCCAGTCAGTATTATTCAGTAATATCCAGTACAAACGACATTTTCCGTCCGAAGAAAATTGGGAGTTTTTTAAATTGAAACAAACGGATAGTATAATTACTTGCATGAAGTTTTACTTTCAGTCAGACGACACGCTTTATTTTCGAGAGTATCCATCCGAACGCATCCACAAAATCAGTAAGCAAGACCTTGAAGAATTACCCTTTGCGATTGGAAAGGATTATCATTTTGCAAAACGCAATCAAAACTTAAATACAGCAGCACTCAAACCAAAAATCTTCCTTGGCCTTTCGGCTGCTTCTTTGGCTGGAATTGCTATTGATTTTGCACAACCTAATCCAATATTTCTTCAATTTGGGCAAGTATACTTCTTACCTGTTTTGTTTATAGCAGGCTATGCACAAGCAAAAAAGATGGATCGTTATTTGAATTATTATCAAACTGCCGAAAATCAAAAATTCTCTAGGCCAATACAATTACCACCCAAACCACAAAAAAACCTTCCTGAAGAATTGGCCAATCAGTTAAATTCAGGCACAACCCAAGCGACCTCTAAGGAACAAGATACAACACCAGTAAAGTCGCTTGCATCACAAGAATATTTAGTGAAATCTGGGGGCACAAATATTTCTGACGCTTATCGTTACGGAACCGCAGGGGAGGCAGAAGCACAAATCTTACGTACAAATTCGGGCTGTGTTTATGTACTTTCTGATTTTTATTTTCAATCTGATGGCTACTACTATGTAGGAATTGAAGAACACCCTGGCGCTTACCGTATAGCAAAGTCAGAGGTTTCTGAATTAACTGGTGTATATAAAATTGGGAGAGATCGCCAATTCACAAGAAAAAAAGCGGTTGTTGCCTCTGCTAGGTTTGGCAAGGCAATGGGTGTTTTGTACGGAATTGGAGGAACTATTATTGGGGCTGCAGTTGTCGGTATTGCCAGTTATAGCGTGACTGGTGCTATCCTGGGTGGTCTTGGTGTTGGGGTGCTCCCGGCTACTTTGATAATTGTAAATAGTAACAAGACCATTCAATACTACGAAATGTTTAAAACAGCCCCTCGTATATCTTGCGAAAACTAAGGGCTTTAATTAATCAACGATAAAAGGGTAGTGCTTGTCTTGAATCTCAAGGAAGTAAATGCCAATTGATAGACTTTCTAAGGTAATTTTTGAATCTTGCACAATGCCATATTGTATGCGTTCACCCAACATAGAATGAATGACAAACGGCAGTTCATTTTTGACGTCTTTGATGAAAAGCTCGCCTGTAGTTTTTACCGGGTTCGGGTAAATGGAAAGTTGCTCATTGAGTTCTTGTAATCCGCTGTCGTCAATGGTTACATTGATCGTTACGCTGCTATCACAACCAAAGCTTGATATAAAATACTGCGTATAGCTTCCAGAAGTAAAATACTCAATATTGTTCCAAGTGAATACATCCAATACCGTTGTATCTAATACAATTGCTTCAATAGGATAAATGATGAGGTTAAGTGTAGTGATTGAATCACAACCAGATAAACTCTGAGCTGAATCTATATAGACACCAGATTGGAAATAATTTTGATTATTCCAGGCATAGCTACCACATGCTGCTTCTGTTAGATTGACTTCAATAGTGTTGTCTATCGAAAGTTCTAATACAACTACAGAGTCACAGCCATGGATGGTCTGTCCTGAAAAATTATAAGACCCACTTTGTGTGTACGTTTGTCCATTCCAGGTGTAAGCGTTACATGCACTGGCACTGAAAGTTTGTGCGCTTGCTTGGTATTGTTGAAGGGTTACACTTACAGGGCTGCTTTGTCCACAATTATTTTGGGCTAAAACACTAAGCGTTCCGGTCTGAAAGCTCGGTCCAAATAATAAAAAGATATTGGTTCCGGTACTACTTCCAGTACTGCCATTTGGTGTACTCCAGACATAAGAGCTCGCACCGTTTACTGCATTAATTGAGAAAGTTTGCCCGGCCGCATTATAACAAAAACTGCTGCTGCCATTGATACTGCTAGGTGCTGCTGGCGCGGCATTAACAGTTGCCGTTACAGCTAATCTGGATATTGACTCAAGTCCATTAACCGTCTGCGATGCGTAATAAGTGGTGCCATTTACAAGAGGCGTTGTAATTGGAAGAGGAGCACCACCAGTTGCAACGGCATACCACTGAATGGATGTTCCGGTTACTGCTAATTGAGCTAAAGTAGCGCCACTACAAAACGTCTGGTTCTGTTGTCCGGTTGGTGCTGCAGGAGGTGTTGGTGGAGGAAGGAGCGTAAATGTCGCAAGCGCAATACCGCGGTTTGTATTTCCGTGATAACTGTAGCTAAAAGTACTACTATTTGCTCTGGCCCAAATTATACTGATATTACTCGGGATGCTATTAAACGTAAAATCATTGGCATCATTCGTATTGAGCGCTCTTGTGGCAATGATGGTTCGGGTAGTGCCAACTACAACATCTGAACTGATGGTCCAGTCTTGTTGCGGATCTGCTGTCGGTGCAGAGTAACCAGTAAGTTTGGCATCGAAAGAACTGAGCGTACCTGCGCTGTGGGCTGCGACAACATCGGTACCGTTGGCCATGCTACCGGCATTAAAACCTAAAGCAAACCAGCGCCCTGAAGGGCCTGTAAGCGTCAAGGTAACCTGAGTAGTTACATCAATTTTTGCAGTCATGGCTAAACCAGGAGTTGTACTTAAATTAATGACCCCAGTGGTGTAGGTTTGCGCTTGGATACCAATCCAAGTAAATAAAGAAAGGAGAATAAAAAGTAACTTATTTTTCATATTTATGAATGAGTTGATTCAATTTTTCATCGTTGTATAACTGCAATAATTGCGAAATGGTTCTTCCTTGCGGATCCAAAATATCTAAACGTGCTCCTGCAGTCAATAGTTGCTCTATTTGCTCATAGCGGAGTAAATTAATGGCCAGATGAAGTGGATAACCGAGTGTCTCAAACTGACAAGTGTCATTCACATTGACACCGCGCTCAATGAGAAGCTGTAGCATTTGGGCATCGGCTTTGAAAATTACACCATAAATTGGTGAGCCTTCCTTGAAACACTTTGTGGCATCTGCCCCAGCATCTAAAAGGGCAACTGCAACCTCATATCTTCCTCGATAGGTAGCTAATAAGAGAGGTGTGAAGCCATTCTCAGATTGAAGTTCTAGGTGCTCGGGGTGCTTTTTAAGATGTTTTTGCATTTCTTTGGCGCTTCCATTCCTCGCAATATCGAATACATCTTGTGCGCTCACATGTAGTTGAAAAAGTAAACAAATAAGAAATAACTTATACATAAATCAAATTAAAACTACAAGACTCCAATTGCGGTCCAGAGCATGGCACCAACCAACATCATTTTGAGGCCAGTCCCGAGTAAAAAACCTAAAAACGCACCTTTTGCTGACTGCCAAGCATCCTGATTTTTTCTGCCTGAAATGAGTTCACCAAGATAAGCGCCAATTAAGGGGCCAAAAAATATGCCCCAAGGGCCTGCAAATATACCAACTAATACACCAGCCGTGGCTCCCCACTGACCCGCTTTGCTTCCTCCAAATTTTTTGGTGGTCCAGCTTGGCAGTAAATAGTCTAATACTAATAGCAATATAGAAAGGAAAGCATAGACCCAAAGGAGCTCATTGGAGACAGCATGCTTACCCAAGAAATGAATAAGTAGCATACCAATAAATGAGATTGGTGGCCCTGGTAAAATGGGTAAAAAGCTACCTATTAAACCTACAAGGAGCAAAACAAAACCAAGAAGTGTCCAAAGTAGTTCCATGCGTTGACTTTTAAAAATGGTAACTTAATTTAAATTGCCCTCCTGCAGTTTGATAATTAAGTTTAGGATCAAAAAGTTCGTTGGTGATCATGCCGTGCTTGACAAATATTCCTTTATAAAGCATGAATTCAAGGTTCCAATAGTGCTTGTCTTTTCCAATAAAAGACCAGCCGTGTCCTATTCCTAGTAAATAACTTTTCACCATGGTTTCAAATGATTTTTCAAGGTAGTTCGGCATAGGTGGCATGGTTATATCTGGAACTTGAAAGGTTTCCGTTGAGATTAAATTTTGAAAACCGAACTGAATCGGGATATATCGGGCCACATCTGTTTTATACGCGTCATATTGAAATCTGTATTGTCCAGCTACTTGGTAGAAAGCTTGAGGACCTCCAAGCGCCTTGATATCTAGATTGAGTCCTAAAAAATGCTGTTGGCGAAAGTACTTTCCTGTACCGATGCTGATACAAATAGGAGTTTCGAAATACATGCCGTTGCTATTGCTAGAAAGGTAGTATTCATCTGGCGTAAAGCCCGCATCTATTCCGGCAAAAAAGGTGTTGAGCCCTATACTGAAATCCCACTCATCAACTTTGCGTGCCTTCACAAGTGTATCAATATTTCTTACGCGTTTTTGAAAACTGCGGTCCTCTTCAATGTACTCATACATCTCCTTCGATAAGTAGTACATGCGCTGATATTCGTCGCGGAAAGTCAGCACATAATTGGCATCAAGGGCAACTATTTTGCCATAAAGCACTTTACCAGACTTCAAATGAACAACATCGTAAGTAACTGTTTGCTTTTTTGCTTGAGCAAGTGTAAATAGGGGTAAAAAAAGAAATAATATGAATAGCGCTTTCATAAATAAGGGATTAGTTCATCTTGAGAATTTTATAGCCGTAGGCACCAAGTGCCATCGCACTTGAAATATTTTCAGTCTGAAGACTCAATGCATTTTCAAAACTACCCGTTAAAATAGGAGGTAAGTTAAAATTAATGGAAGCATTGCGCACGTTCACTAATATGAGTAAATCTTTAGAACCGTAAGTTTTTTTCCAACAGACCAAGTCGCTAGAAATTTGATAAGCAGAAATACTGCCTTTTCTAGCGCAATCATTTGCTAAATAAAATGCATTTAGTGCTTGGTACGTAGCTAACATATCTGGATTGGCCGCCCAATTGATATTGCTGTTAGAAAAAAATGGGGTGGTACCAGTTTTTCCAACTTCTTGTCCGGTATAAAGTAAAGGGACTCCGCCAGAAAAAATATTCACAACACTTGCTGCGAGCGCACCATTTTTACCATTAAAAAGACTCATAGGTGAGGCATCCCATGCCGATTCATCGTGATTGGTTGTGAATCGGATTTTCCCTTTCCCGTTTGGCATGTTGTTGTATTCTGTTTGGTGACTCGTTGTCAAAGTATTTGTGGAGCTACCCGTCCAGACATTTTTAAGCGCACTATAGAAATTCCAACCATAAGTAAGGTCAAAACCAGCTTGGTAATGATCGGTTCGAACACCTTCTGCTAGCATCAGAATGTCTCTGTTTGGGATACCTCTTAAAGCGCTAATGGCATTTTGCCAAAAATCGAAGGGCACACCGTCTGCGTAATCACAACGAAAGCCATCAATATTGGCTTCAAGCGTCCAGTATTTCATGGCATCAATTTGTGCATTGCGCATGGCTACTTGGTCAAAATTGAGGTCGGCGACATCGTTCCAGTTGGTTCCTGGTGGAATAATAATTTGCCCCGCACTGTTTTTGCTGTACCATTCAGGGTGCTCGGTAATCCAAGGATGATCCCAAGAAGTGTGGTTGGCTACCCAATCTAAAATAACAGCCATACCAAGTGCGTGTGCCTGATTAGTAAGTTCACGTAAATCATCAAGGGTGCCATATTCCGGGCTCACTTTTGTGTAATCTTTCACACAGTAAGGTGAATTGACACTATTGGTAATGCCTTGTTCATAGATGGGCATCAGCCAAATGACATTCGTACCAAGATCCTTGATATGTTGAAGTTTTGAGATCACGCCTTGTAGCGTTCCCGCTGCAGACTGCGCCCTTAAATTGACTTCATAGATGATAGCTTGGTCAACATTTGGAACAGACGCAAGCGGCACTCCGTATTGCTGTGGCC
>JACCDV010027018.1_pt1 | contig 70963 bp, 55 predicted proteins | sample 7446131 | NCBI WGS metagenome assembly JACCDV01 (sample SAMN15323448, study PRJNA562643) | freshwater metagenome | isolation source: river surface water | place: USA:Blue River Watershed | collected 2017-08-17
ATGACGCGCATGAGTCGTATCGGTAAGTTGACCGGCGGACTATCTGGCCCAGCTATCCGTCCCATTGCGGTATGCATGACCTATAAGGTTGCCGCTGCTGTTAAGATCCCAGTGATTGGCATGGGCGGTATTATGAGCGCTAATGATGCCCTGGAATTCCTTATTGCCGGGGCTACCATGGTGGCGGTGGGGACGAGCAATTTTGTCAACCCGCGTGCCCCCCTAGAGGTGCTCGAAGGTATTGAAGCCTACATGAAACAAAATAATATCCAAGATATTAAAGAAATTATCGGCAGCTTAACATAACCTTAAAGGTGTTGCCATGATAGGCGTGTCCCATAAAATGAAACGCAATAACGGCGTTGTCCTGTTGATGGTGCTGATCGTGGTTATTGTCTTGGCGATTGTAAGTGCCAGCATCTTATTTACTAGCCTCAACCAGGGCACATCAACCCAAGCGCAAATTGACGAGATTAAGGCTGAACAGTTAGCTAAGGGAGTATTGTGGGATCAGTATTATAAAGATTTTACTACACCTGTGCGTAATGAGGAATTAGATGGCAAGGTGTTTAGCCCTTCGATTGATAAAACACAACAAGCCAGTGACAAGTATAAAATCAGCGTTAAGTATTAATAATCCGCATCTTCTTTAATTCCATTGATTTAAATTTCAGCACAATGTTTGACAAGCCGGCTATATAATATATTATCTAAGAGGATATATCTTTTATACTATATAAAGAAGAGGGCTTTTGTGCACCTTAAGCTAAGTGTTGTTTTCGATGAGAAAAAGATCGCCTTGCTGCAGGTTGACAAGAATCAACCGGCTAATAGTGCCTTTATTGATAATGACATTGTCGAATCATCCATTAATGCCTTGCAGCGCGCTGTGCAGGATATGCAGGCGGATAAATCCCAAGTTTCCTTAGGCATTCCACATAAAGATGTGATCCTGCGGTCTTTTAATGTGCCGGAGATGTCTTCGACGGAATTAAGCAAGGCCATTACCTTTGAAATTAAGAAATATATCCCTTTTAGCATTGCTGAAGCCTATTACAGCACGGTCACCTCACCCTTTATAGATAATGGCAATAAAATGATGCGGGTGGTGTTTTATGCGGCGCGTAAAACAACCATCAACCAATACATCGGCCATTTGCAGCAGGTGGGTTTAACGGTAACGCATTGTGAGCCGGCGATTTGCGGATTAGTGCGGATGATGATTTTCCGTAAGGATATTTATCCTGCAGATAAGATTGCGCTTTTAGATATCCGTGCGCAAAAGGCCGTTATTTATTTTATTGACGCAGGGGTGGTGAAATTCTTAAGGGAAATTCCTTTAAGTTTAGCTGCTGATGAGGCGGCTGATTCTAGCGAAGCCAAGATGCGTTTCTTAAATGAAGTGCACAACTCATTTGATTTTTATTATAGGCAATTTGACCAGCGTGTAGATGAGATGCTGGTGGCAGGAAATGAAGGCCTTTTTTCGAGCATTGATGTTTTTATGGGAGCGGATAAGGTTAAATGCCGTAAATATTCTTTTGGTTTTGTTAGTGGGTTAAAGAGCATTATCGAAGTGTCCATGTGCGCGGCTTATGGGCTTGGGTTAAGCGGAAACATGTTTGTCCCTCCCATTAATTTCTTAAGTGTCGAGAAGCCGCCTAAGAAAAATATCTTTGATTCGTTATTAAAGAAGCCGATGGACATGAAGCTTGTTTTGCCTTTGTTGCGGATGGCGGTAGTGATGGCTGTGTGTTTAATTGGGCTTAAGACATTTTTGTGGTTTCAAATCAATAATCAACAGCAGGTAAGGTCGCAATTAGCTGGCCAACAAGCGGAGTTTGCCGCATTATCCGTCGAAGAACTGCAAGGCAAGATAGCCAAGGTGCAGTTGAATTTGCAAGCGCTTGGGAAAATAGCGATTAATAGCAATTTACATGAGATTTTAGTTTTGGTGTCACGCCATATGCCTGAACAGATGTGGCTGCAGGATATTAGTTTAAGTGAGGGGGAATCCCCCAAAGGGTTGGTTATCAGCCTTAAGGCCATGGTGTATAGCCCGGATATTAATCAACAGGTAAAATTAGTTAATGTGTTTCTAAATGATTTGAGGGCTGACAAGGAGCTGGCTGCCTATATTCCTAAATGGCAATTGAAAGCCATGAACCGCCAGCAATATAAAAATAAAACAGTAACGGTGGTTGATTTAAGCAATGGATAAGATGACGCAGTGGAAAGACATGGATTTATCTCAATTCCTTCAGCAGTTTAAGGGGCAGAAGGTGTTGGTGGTGCAAGCGGCTTTTATGCTGGCAGCTTTATTTATTCTTGTTGGCATGCTTGGGCAGTACATGAAGGATCGCCAAGGCATAGAAGCCCAAATCAATGTGATGCGCAATAAGGGAATGGTCATTGACACATGGAAAATGAGCCAACAGGCTCAGGAGAAATATTGGGCTGCCCTGCCTAAGGAAATGGATGCGGATGGTTTGATTGCCTACCTGTCAGATTTAGCTAATGGGCAGGGAGTTGGCATTGAATCATTTGCCCCTGGGCGGCAGGTGGAAGATGCTTTTTCCCGCACGCATAGCGTTGAGTTAGCGTGTAAGGTTAATTATTTTAGAGATTTGGTTTTGTTTCTGCAGGCGATTGAGAAAGATCCTCATGCGTTGCGGGTGCAGCATTTAAAAGTAGCTAAGCGGGTCAAAATTGAGTTAGATGTGCGTTTACAAGTGGCATTAATCAGTATTAAAAACAAATGAGAATATTAAATTTCGTAATGATATTATTATTCATGCCGAACCTGGCCGGGGCTTTTGATGTTAATCAAGCGTTGGAAGGTTTGCGCGATCCTTTTGAAGAAAGGATTCCCATTGAACCTATCAGGCAAGAGAGGGTGGCGGCGGGAGATATGCCTGTTGTGCCTTTAAATGCATTGCCGGTTCAACAGTTCCAGCCGTTTAATCCAATACCTGTGCCTGCGGTGCAAAATCCAGCGCCGGCAGCTGTACAAGAAAAACCAAAATTTACTGTTGAGGGCATCATCTGGTCAGATACAATACATGCGGCGATTATTAATGGACAGATGATCGGGGTTGGGGATCGAATCGCCAATGCCACCGTTATTGATGTGAACCGTGACGGGGTGATCGTTGATGTTAATGGCCAACAGTTTACCATGCCTGTTCAATAATTTTATTGGTGCGCAATGATTAAGATTCTTCTGATGACATGTATTTTGTGGCTGCCTTATTACCAGGCAGAGGCCAAGGATATTGCTGACCAATATTTTAACGCCTTGGAAGCGACGCCTAGCGTTTCAATGGATTTGAAGAATACGGCGCTTGTTGATGTGTTGAGGGTTTTTTCAAAACAATCAGGCATGAATTTTGTCGCCGCAGATGATATCGCCGATAAGCGGGTGACCTTGTTCCTCGACAATGTGCCGATTAAGGAGGCGCTCAACCGTATCCTGCAAGCCCACCGCCTAACCTATGAAACCTTGCCTAATAGCAATATTTTTGTCGTCAAGGCCAGGGCGGATGAAATGATAACGCGGGTGTACAACCTAAAATACGCCACCGTCACCTCCTCAAAACTAAATACAGCCTCAGCCAATAATGACAGCGGCGGAAGTCTTAATAGCACAGCGGCTGCGTTGTCAACCAGCACATCCTCAACGTCTTCGCGTGGAAGCCTTGTTACTGTCTTGCGTTCGGTGATTAGCAAGGAGGGGCTTATTACGGAAGATGCACGTACCAACAGTTTGGTCATTACGGATATGGCTAATCGTTTCCCGGCGATTGAAGCGACCAATGCCAAATTGGATATCCCTATTGTGCAGGTGATGATTGAAGTGGAGATGCTCGATATTTCTAAGACAACCTCTGATTTAATGGGCGCTAAATTTGGCAACGAACCTTTTAAGATTACAGGGGGCGTGCGCAATGTGATTTACCCATGGAACCAGAATCGGCTTGAGCGCAAAGGTGATTATCTTCCAACCGACCAATATACGGCAGGCAAGATTGATGCGACGGGAATGCAAATGACCTTGAATTTCCTAAAGACCCAGACGGATACCCGAAGCCTGGCTAAGCCGCGGCTGATGACACTTGATAATGAAACAGCTCAAATTAGGATATCGACGAATGAGGCTATTGGTGAAACAAGCGTTGAAGGAGGCCAAAGCGGTAATATATCAACGCAGGCGGAACGCGTGCAGACAGGAGTTTTCTTAACGGTTACGCCGCAGGTTAATTTAGAGACCCATGAAATCCTCATGTCTGTGAGCCCCAAGGTGATTGAAGCCAGGCGGGGAGCAACCTTCTCCAAAGAATACCGCGACCCGGAAGAGCGGGGATCTCAGTCGATGTTGGTGGTCAAGGATGGGGAAACAATTGTGTTGGGCGGCTTATTGCGCGAGAACAATGCGAACACGATCACCAAGGTTCCCTTCCTTGGTGATTTGCCCATTATTGGTGGGGCTTTTCGCCATAAGAATAAAGCAAATGACCAGCGCGAATTAATTATTTTTATTACGCCGCATATTATCGGCAACGATGAGCGTTACCAACGGCCTGTGCAATACCAAGACCCTGCCCAAACACAGCGTTCCTTTGAAATGGATGCGCTTTTAGATAAAATTGAGAATACTAGGTAGTTAATATGGTGCGTTTAAAGATTGGCGAAATCCTGCTTAAACAGGGCTTGCTGACACAAAATCAGCTGGTGAAGGCCATTGATACCCAAAAGACGCGTAAGGGCCGTTTGGGTGAAGTGTTGTTATTCCTTCAGATGATTACCGAGGAGGATTTAGCGGCAGCATTAGCCAAGCAATTATCCATTAATTTTGTGTCCTATGATTCTGGTTTTTTGACACCGCATAAGGATATGCGGCTAGACAAAATTATCCCTTTTGATTTTGCGCGCAAGAATATTGTTATCCCGCTGCATAAGAGCGGCAACGTGTTGACCTGTGCAGTTTTTGATCCCTTAGATTATGTGGTGCAGGATAATTTAAAGATCATGGCTTCCTGTGATATTGAATTTGTGGTGGCAACCCGCAGCGATATCTTAAAGGCCATTAATGATTTTTATGTGAAAGGGGCTTCCAAGGAGGGCGTTCAGGGAAGCACCATGCTTGACCGCGCTGTTGAAAAGACCTACACGAATCAACAGGGTGAAATAGCGACGGGAGAAGATTCATCGGATGCTGAATTAAGCATTGATACCCTGATTGCCAAGGCTGAAGAGGCTCCGGTGATTAAACTGGTTGATTTGGTTATCCGTCAGGCCATCGATGAGCGTGCTAGTGACATTCATTTTGAGCCGTATGACAATCAATTGGAAATCCGTTATCGTACTGACGGTGTTTTGTATAAGATTCCTTCTCCGTCAGCCCACCTGACCTTGCCTATTATTTCGCGGGTTAAGATTTTAGCTAAAATGGATATTGCGGAAAAACGTTTGCCCCAGGATGGGTCAATCACGGCAAAATTGGAAGACAGGGTTGTTGATATCCGTGTTTCGACGGTTCCGACGATATGGGGCGAAAAGGTGGTGATGCGCTTATTGGATAAGGCGGCTGTAAAGCTTGATTTGATGAATTTAGGTTATTTGCCCCAACAGCTTGAATTGATACGTAAATCATTAAAGATGCCCTATGGGTTATTCTTAGTGACAGGTCCAACGGGAAGCGGTAAATCAACAACATTGTATTCATGCCTTAATGAGATTATGAGCCCGTCGCTTAACATCATGAGCGTTGAGGATCCTGTTGAATTTAAGATAAAGGGCATTAATCAGGTGGCGGTGAGGGCGGATATTGGGTTGACCTTTGCCAGCGTCTTGCGCACCTTCTTAAGGCAGGATCCGGATATTATCATGGTCGGGGAAGTGCGTGACCTAGAGACGGCGCAGATTTGCGCCCGCGCCGCGTTAACCGGGCACTTGGTTTTAAGCACCCTGCATACAAATGATGCTCCGTCGGCAATTTCACGCTTAATGGATATTGGAGTTGCCCATTATTTATTGACCCCGTCGTTGATTGCGGTGGTGGCTCAACGGCTGGTGCGCCAATTATGCCATAAATGCAAGGAGCCTTATGAGGCAATAAGCCGTCAGTTTGATGACTACACCATTAAGGCTGATGTTATCTATAAAGCAAAAGGCTGTGGTGAATGTAATCATATAGGTTATAAGGGGTCGACCGTTGTTTCAGAAGTGATGGTTGTCAGCGAGGAGATTCGCACCCTGGTATCTAAGGAAGCTTCTTATCAGCAGATCCGTGCCGCCGCACGCAATAATGGGATGTTAACCCTTTTTGAGTCGGGTATGCGTAAGGTGGAAGAGGGAATAACAACCATTGATGAAGTCTTGAGCATTTCAGGATAGGATTGATGCCGCAATTTATTTATACCATCAAGAATGTACAAGGTAAGACCAAGACCGACATGGCAGAGGCCCTGGACGAGCAAAGCCTGATTGAGCGCTTACAGGCCCAGGGCTTGTATGTGTTAGAGATAAGCCAGACCACCACGCCGCAACAGGTAATCACCCCCATCCATTCGCGGGTGACAAAGAAAAGCGCACATGAGGCGGTGAAGTTAGATGATTTGCTTGGATTAGCGCATCAGCTGGCCACCTTATTGCAGGCAGGCCTAACCTTGCTGCAGGCGCTTAATATGATTATCCCGCAGATTCAAAGCAAGCAGTTAGCGCGGGCCTTAGCTCAGGTTAAGGATGACGTGGAACAGGGCAAGTCTTTCAGTGAAGCCTTGGCTGGCCATGAGAAAATCTTTAATAAGTTTTGGGTTTCCTTAGTTAGGGTCGGTGAGGCGTCGGGAACCATGCCTAAGGTTTTAACAAAATTGGCAGCGCATTTAGAGCAGCAAGACGCGCTTCGTTCCAATATGGTCTCAGCCATGATTTACCCCTTGATTCTTTTTGTCGCGTCCTTTGGCGCGATTCTTTTCTTTGCCTTGGTGGTTGCACCAAAATTTGAAACCATCTTTGCCTCCATGAATACCGAGCTGCCTTTTGTGACCAGGGCCTTGTTAAGCACCTTTAATTTCATTAAAACCAATATCATTGCGCTGATAGCTGTTTTTGTTGGTTTGGGAATAGCATTTAAAGCGTGGCTTGGCACCCTGCCTGGAAAAATAATGTTTGAGAACTTTATTGCTGGTTTACCGATATTGGGAGAAGCGGTTAATATGATGTTAACCGAGCGCTTTGCCGCGCAAATGGCGATTCTAGTTGATGCGGGGGTGCCGATACTTTTAGCATTAGAAATTGTTGAGCCAATGATGGAGCATCATCAGGCCAGTCAGGTGATTGCGCAGGCTGGTGAGCGCATCCGCAATGGGCAGCCGTTGGCTGAATCGATCGGCCAAGGCGCTTTTTTCCCTGACATGGCGGTGCAGATGATTCACGTTGGAGAACAGACGGGTGATTTGGGGCATATTTTTGAACATATTGCTGGGTTTTATCAGTCTAAGGTGGTGACGGTAGTGAAGCGCTTTAGCACCATCATTGAACCTTTTATGCTGTTGTTTATGGCGTCAACTATTGGCATTGTGGTGATTGCCATCTTCATGCCCTTGTTTAAATTAGGGCAGGGCAGCGGGCATTAAAAAAGTATATGCGGTCTTGGCAAGAAGCTTTATCGTGTGATAGACTTAAGGTGTTATTATTTTGCTAATTAAATCGAGGAGGTTTTTATGTTGAAGATGAATAAAAAGACAGGTTTTACCTTATTAGAAATTATCGTGGTGTTGATTATTGTCGGTGTTATTGCAACCATGGCCTTGCCTAATTTATTTGCGAATGTGGAACGCCAACGGGCACAGGAAGCGATTAATACCTTAGGGACAATTAGGACGGCGGTTGAGCAATGCGCCTTACTAAATACGAATCAGTTTACAAATTGCAATACCTTTGCTGCTATCGGGATGACAGATCCTTCCTTTAATGCGGCGACAAATGCAGGGTCTAATTTTGCGTATACCTTTAATCCAGCGCCAACCGCAACCACCTATTCATTGGTTGCCACCAGGGTTGCGGGCCCAGCAGGCGCGGTTCCTGCCCCTGTCCCAACTGTGACGATGGCACGTTTAGCAACGGGAGCTGTAACGTGTGCAGGGATTAATGCATATCAAGGCGTGTGCCGGTAATCAGCGGTTAATTTAGTTTAATGCAGTTTGAAACGGCGGGTAGTAGTGGTGAGGCAGGCTGAACCATTAATTACCCGCCGTTTTTAATGTTGAGCAAGGGGTTGGCAGGGATGAAAAGAAATACGGCGTTTACCATGTTGGAATTAATTGTTGTCATGATTATCTTAGGGGTATTGGTTATCATTGCCGTGCCTAATTTTAACAGGCAGATTTCCCGTGCCCAGGTGCAGGATGCGAAGAATAATTTAATGGCCATTTATGCGGCGCAGCAAAATCTTTTTGCCCGCACAGGTGCCTACCTAAGAAATCCAGCTGTCAATGTTAATGCGGGGTTGAGCCTTTCTGTTGTATCGAATGACATTAATTATGTTTGCGGGGCTGATCCTGCTGACGCGGCTGATGTGGGCCGTTTTGCCTGCACGGCAACCCAGGTAGGCGGGAATAACTTTGTGATGCGGGTGACTAATGTGCCGGTTGTTTTATATAATTTAAATCCTTATGCAGTTTGCGGGGCGGCTGATGCGAATGGCAACGCATATAATCCCTGCTGTTCCAGCGGGAATAATTGCCAATAGCCGCAAGAGGTGGGGTATGCAAGGAAGGCTGATACAGGCATTCTCATTATTGGAAGTTATCTTGTCCGTTATTGTTTTTACTCTTGCGGCAGCGGGCTTCTTTGCCGTATTAAGTTCTGCCCGTCAGCCGGTGGCAAGCACGGATAAAGGATTGCGTGCCGCCCAAATTGGCCGCCAGGTGCTGGAAGATTTGCGTAAGGATTTAGGGGAAGACACCTGGGGGATGCCTAAGTATGATCCTGCATTAAATCCGCATGAGAGTAGTTACACAGATCCAGCTTCGGGCGCGGTATTTAATATTACCTATAATGTCGAACAGGCCATTGCGGGTGATCCCATTAGTCCTAAAAAAATAAGGCTTAAGGTTAAATGGTAAGGCGTAAACAAGGCATCACTTTAATGGAATTAATTGTTGCGGCAGCGGTGACTAGCATTGTGTTAGGCGGCATGTTTGCCTTGATGAATTCCATGCAGGGCAGTCAGAATATTTTTGGCCAGCAGAATTACCTGGCAGGGGCGACACAGGCCATGCTAAATCGAATTTTAAAAGATGCGTCGCAGGCGGTAGGAGATTCTGTTGAGACCGGGATTTATCTAGTTGATGATCTTGCCACATCAGCGTTGATCCCTGCCGGAGAGGCAACCTTTTGTTTTCATCAACGGCAGGAAGCAGTTCCTAACGATAAATGGATTTGCTATTGGCAGGCAGGGACAACATTAAATGTCTGTGATAAAACTTTTATTGAAGGGATTGATAAACGAGGGGCAGATGGCGCGTGTATTGCATCAACAAGGCGTTTTGTCGGAAGTCTTCCTGCGGGGACGATTAATAATAATAACCCTGACTTTATTGTTCCGGATACTAATCCTGCAACGAATGATAATTTATTTAAAATTGAGCTGATTAACAGGGTAGATCCCATCAATCCTAAAAGTGAGCATAATTTTGAGTATGTGACTGTAGGGGAAGTGGTTCCCGCGGGGTATTCCCTGTAGCTGGTTTTGTTAGGGGCAGATGGTATACTTTAAGCGTAGGTTCATTTAGTGCAGGCAAGTACCTAAGAACACAGGAGCGCCTTATGCAAATCAATAATTTTATCTATATTTCTATTCTTTCTTTATGCTTAGTGTCGACCAGCTGGGCTGGTGAAACCACCCTGGTGACCTATTACCCATCCCCTAAGGGGTCGTATCGGAATATTGCGGTGGGGGATACGGTGACGGCTCGGAATGTAACAGCCAGCGGTGATGTGAAGGTGGGGGCGGATGCAACAAACCCCAAGGCAACGATTACGGCTGTTGATGGGAAGATTACCACACAAGGCAGTCTTACAACGACCGGGAATGTGACGGTCAATGGGGACATGGCGGTTATTGATGCGGCCAGTGGGAATATTACAAGCAAGGGCGGTCTCACAACAATGGGTGATGTGACGGTTAATGGCGGGCAGGCGAAGATTACAGCCAGCAACGGGAATCTTGCCACCAAGGGCAGCGTGGTGGCTGATGGCAGCCTGACAGCGGCGGGTGTAACAAGCAGCAGCGGGGTAACGGTTACAGGCGGCGATATTTCAGCGCAAACGGGCAATGTCACGGCGGTTAATTTAATACCGACGACAGCAGTGCGTTTTGGTGGTGTCAGCGGGCCGACGCTTTCGGCTAGCGGCAACGAGGTGCAGGCGAGTGGGAATTTACGGGCCGTGGATGTAACGTCAACGGGCAGGGTTACTGCGACAACAGGAATTATTAGTAATGGAAATGTGGCAGTGGGTGGTACAAAGCTTAGTCTTAATGCAACTAATGGAGATTTAAATAGTGAGGGCACTATCAGCAGTAAGGGACTTATTATTCCTAAGAAATCAGCAGGCGCTAATGTGCCTTGCGCAGGCCAAGAGGGATGTATGTGGTTGGAATAAGAAAACACAGATGGCAGCAGTTTCTTTTATCAGGAGCCCTCTTAGGGATGGGGTTCCTTTTTTTTGCCTCTGTTAGCGTTGCGGCGGAGATTGATATTGGGTTAAAGATAAGGGAGGAGGGCGTAGATAAGCGTGTTGCCGTGGATGATAATGCAGCAGTTTCTCCGTTAAAGATTAATAAGAATGGCCGCCCCTATGCCGTGCTCTTGGTTTCTCCCAGTGACCCGGCGCGTTTAAAAACCAAGATTAAGACAGCTGGCCCAATTAAGCATTTGAAAGAATTTGGCGGTGTTGATAAATGCGCTGGGGTCACTTGCCCGTCGATTTGTGTAGGAAATAATGCGCAGCCGCAAGTTTGTGATCCAAGTAGTACCACAACGCCACCTGCTTGCATCAATAGTGGTAATTCCACTACTTGTGCCAATGGCTGTTCTAATGGGAGCTGTTGCGATACGCCGGTAATATCATTAAGTGCTTCTTGCGGCGGGCTTTGCGGTGGGCAGACTTGTGGTGCAACAAATAAATGTCAGACCACTAGTTATAGCCCGGCGTCTTGTCCAACCCAAACTCAATGTGTGGTTGATGCGGCCTGTGTGGTGACTCCGCCTGCTTGTGCAGATTATAGCGGTACTGGCTGTGATGCTTGCCCCTTTGGGTTTATTGGCCAAGGGACATGTGAGCTAGATCCCAATTGCGCTACCCCTAATCTGATTCAATATTATTGCCTGCCTAATCCCCAATGGGGCAATGATTGGGATTTTCAAACTTCAATAGCCGGGGGGCCAGTTATTACCAGGGCTTCTGTTTCTAATGCGCATCCGGGCCCTTATTGTAAGAGCCGATTGAATGAAGATTACCAGTGGCGCATGTCCTATACAGGAACAGGATCAAGCAGATGCGATAACCCCTCACACTGTTCGGTTGTTCGGGGCAATATCAGCATCCCAGGGACGTATGTTCCTCCTAATGGTAAATTAACTTTTGGCAGGGGAGTTTGGAGTCAATATTTAGGTATGACCTACTTTATTAACGACGCTACCGGCGCCTGGGTTTCTTCGGGCGATTTAGGTGCTGTTGCCTTTGTAGGGGATGTGTCGATCAGCAATACCACGATGACACGGGCAGCGCAGCCGATTGCCGGCGCATGTGTTTGTTCATTGGCCGCAGGAGGGATAAATTGTGCGGCAAGCACATCCTTGCCCGGCGGAGATAATGTTTTAGGCGTATCAAGTATTTCTAGTGGTAGCATTGGTTATATATATAATTCGGGAGTGCTTAATTTTAACAATGCCCGGATGACTAATACACCGACGGAAATGTTCCAATCGGCCTGTTACGGCGGCCCGCCGATTACCAGGATTGAGGGGAAGGATAATAAGTTAACATTCTGGACAAAACCTATTTCTGGGTCAACCTGCGGTGCAGGGCCTTGCCCGGCAGAAATAGAAGTGGCTGTTGTGAATTTTACGCCGACCTCGCCTAATTATTGTGATGATGGCAATCAAATTAGCGGTGATGGCTGTTCGGCCAATTGTTTGAAAGAAAATATGTCAGCGCAATGCACCGAGCCGGATATTCAAGTGGGCAATCAATATTGGCAGGCGTGTAATGTCGGGGCAAGGACGCATAGTGAGATTGGAACTTATTTGACAGCAAATGAGTATAAAACAGCCTGTCCTTCCGGCTATCATCCACCATCGTGGCAGGAATGGTTTGATGCCTTAGCGGTAACGTGTGCGCCTAACAGGGTAGACACTAGTTATCATCCATATTGTAATGGTAATACCCTTTCCCTTAGCAGTGTTCTAAAGTTGCCGCCAACTGGTTATAAGATCAACGGGCGTTTGTATAACGAAGAGTATCCAGAAACAGCCTTGGCTGGAGGGGCGTATATTATTAATGATGTAACCTTCGTTCAGGATGGTGATGGTTATTCAAAATGTTTCGAATCAGGTTCAGATCAAAATGCGATAAATACTGGTGATGAATTAGGCGGTAATATGTATTTAGCAAATTATTCACCTAATCTTGCCTATCCAATGCGTTGCGTTAAAGATCCGCCGCCTGCTTGTACAAATACAACAAGTTATAGCGGGACAGGATGCGCTAGCTGTCCTTTTGGTACGCTTTGTAGTACGTCTGGGGCTTTCCCGGTGACGGATTGTTCCAGCACGCAACGTTTGGAATTTTGTAAGCCGAATCCAGCTTGGGATAATAGTTGGAATTTTCTTTCAACAGGTGGGGGCTTGACTCAACGGTTTACGCAATACCCAACGCCGGGGGCATATTGTTATGGTAATGGGACTAATCATCAATGGAATATGTATCCAACCGATCTAGCAGGATTTCGATGTTTTAGTGGTTCATGCCCTGCCGTAAATAATGACAGCCAAGGGACCGGTCAGGATTATACCGCAACGACATTAAATGGGAATCAAGTGGTAAGTGCACTGGATGTGCAAACGTGTATACGGAATTTAAATCCTGCTGGGGGTGTAGGCGAATGTTTGATGATACGCCTTTCACAGTATTGTTCTGGTAAAGGGTTTAGAGGGCTTTATGCATATGAAGCGCCAAGCAATCTTCTGCCATTTGAAACAAGCCCGCGTAGTCTACAGCAATGGAGTTGTTCTTGCGATGGGATGCATATTTGCAGTGGGCCATTGCCAGCAAATGCAAGCTCTTGTCCGGTGAATGCGCCGCTAAACACCTCCCAGATGTATCCGACAACCTTAGCCTCTTCCTGTGATGGCTCGACAATATGTCAGGCAACGTGTGCGAGCGGGTATACATGGAATGGAAGCACATGTGACACATCCTTACCTACTGCCTGTAGTACTCAATTAGATGGGAGTGTTTTATGTTCTGGTTCTGGATGTTCTGCCTGTCCTTTTGGAACCAGTAGCTTTAGAGGTGCTACAATTTGTAATTTGACAGATTCTTCAGGGCATACGTGGCAAGGCCGTTATGCAGGTCTTTATGGTTGGACGCCCTGGTACACAATAACTCAATCTGTTATATGCAGAGCAACAGGTGGTTGGGATAATAGCTGGCAAATGAAGCCTTAGTGTTCTGGGGACACCTACCGTAACCCTAATTCCATAACTTATTTTTTCCGTTGGACGGATAGATTTATCGCGTTATACTTTAATTTATGCAAGCTAAAGACCGTTTAATTGTAGCCTTAGACGTCGCCACCTTTGAGGAGGCGCGCGTACTTATTGATAATCTTCAAGACAGCGTTGATATTTTTAAGGTAGGCTTCCAGCAATTTGTTGCCTATGGCCCTTTTATTACCCGTTATTTGCAATCCAAGGGCAAGAAGGTCTTCCTCGATTTAAAATTCCATGATATTCCCAATACTGTCTCCTCCGGCGTTAAGAGTGCGGTTGGTTTAAGTGTCGCCCCTCATCAAGATAAGGATTTTGCGCCGGTTTTTATGCTTACCGTTCATGCCGTGGGTGGTCGTGAGATGCTGGAAGCAGCGGCCAAGGCTGCCCGTGAGCAGGCTCAAGCTTTAGGTGTGGTCAAACCACTAATCGTTGCGGTGACGGTATTGACCAGCGCCCCCAAGGAAGAATCAACACAGGCAACTGTTCTAGCGCGTGCCCGCTTAGCTAAAGAAGCGGGTTTAGATGGAGTTGTTGCGTCCGTCGAAGAAGCTGAAGCGATCCGCCGGGAATTGGGTAAAGATTTTATTATTGTAACCCCAGGCATTCGCCCCGCAGGCGCAGACAAAGGCGATCAACAGCGGGTGGCAACACCAGCTGTTGCTATTGCGGCGGGTAGCAGTTTCTTAGTGGTAGGCCGTCCTATCGTGCAAGAGGCAAACCCCAAGGCGGCAGCATTAAACATATTAAAAGAAATTACCCTGGCATCTTAAATAGCAGCCATAAATAAGACCTGTTAACGAAAGGGGATCATGGATGAATCTCTTTGTTAAAAAGCCTGTTGAACAAATCCTGGAAGCTTCCGAGGGTGGTGAGCATAAGCTTAAACGTTCCTTAGGTTCTTGGCAGTTGATTTCCTTAGGGATTGGGGCAATTATTGGGGCAGGGCTTTTTTCTTTAACGGGTATTGCTGCAGCTGAAAATGCCGGGCCTGCAGTTATCTTGTCCTTTGTCATTGCAGCGGTGGGCTGTGCCTTTGCCGGGATGTGTTATGCGGAATTAGCCTCCATGATACCGGTTTCAGGTTCTGCCTATACCTATGCTTATGCGACCATGGGTGAATTAATGGCGTGGATTATTGGATGGGATTTGGTTTTAGAATTTGCGGTGGCGGCCTCCGTTGTTGCCGTCAGCTGGTCGCGATATGTGGCTTCCTTTTTAAATGATTTTGGCGTAGTTTTGCCAGCGCAATTGACAGCGTGTCCTTTTGATGTCATCACCCTGGCCAATGGCACACAGGTCAATGGGATTGTAAATATTCCCGCTATGTTGATTGTTGTGCTCATCTCACTATTGCTGATGCGCGGTATTAAAGAGGCCTCGTGGGTTAATACGGTTATTGTTATTATTAAGTTAGCCGTCGTGCTGACCTTTGTGGCTGTTGGTTTTTATTACATCAAGCCGGAGAATTACATTCCGTTTATTCCCCCTAACACAGGCACCTTTGGTGAGTTTGGCTTAAGCGGTATTATGCGCGGGGCAGGGGTTATTTTCTTTGCCTATATTGGTTTTGATGCCGTATCAACAGCAGCCCAAGAATCGCATAACCCCAAGAAGGATGTGCCGATCGGTATTATTGGCTCCTTGGTTGTTTGCACTGTTTTATATTTAGCATTTTCGTCGGTCTTAACCGGCATGGTCTATTATAAAGATATGCGTGGTGATGCTGCACCTGTCGCGACGGCAATTAATTTAACGCCATATCCATGGTTACAACTGTTAATTAAATTAGGGATTATTTGCGGGTTTACTTCGGTGATCTTGGTTATGCTGCTTGGCCAATCGCGAATTTTCTATGCGATGTCAAAGGATGGGTTATTGCCAAAGATGTTTAGTGACATTCATGCCAAATGGCGCACCCCCTGGAAATCCAATTTGTTATTTATGGCTTTTGTTGGTTTCTTTGCAGGCTTTTTCCCAATTTCAAAATTAGGGCATATGACGTCAATTGGTACGCTCTTGGCATTTATTATTGTGTGCGCAGGGGTTATGGTGATGCGTTATACCCAGCCGTTGATCCCGCGCGCGTATCGGGTGCCGTGTTTCCCCCTATTTCCGTTCCTAGGTATCTTGGTCTGTTTGGCGATGATGACATCCCTTGACGCAGATACCTGGTGGCGTTTGATTATCTGGTTGGCGATTGGGTTAATTATTTATTTTACTTATAGCAGGTTTAATAGTAGACTTAACAAATCTTAATTTGGCTTTTTCGGGCGGTTAGCTCAGTTTGGTTAGAGCAATTGACTTACATTCAATAGGCCGCAGGTTCGAGTCCTGCACTGCCCATTTTTAACCACTTATTTTCTTCTTTACAAAATACGGCTGAGCGATTAAACTATCGTTCTGTTAATTGATCTTTATGGGGTCGTGGTGTAGTTGGTTAACACATCAGCTTGTCACGCTGAAGATCGCCAGTTCAAGTCTGGTCGACCTCGCCATATAAAAAACCGGGACACATTGAGTTTTTATAAAAATCCAATGTGTCCCGGTTTTCACAATGTGTCCCGGTTTTCTTACTTCCGCTTGAAAATAATTACTCCGTGATTGTGTCCCCAGCCTGGTTCTGCCTGCCAATTACCGCCTTGACGGCTAATGGGGATGAAATTTGCCTGGATGTATTGTGAAATCAGCGGGCAATGGGTTTGGCCAAAGATGCCCATGCCAATTTCGCTTGAGGCGATGCGATTGCTCATCAGCACGTAACCAATCTTTTTATTTTCCAAATCCTTAATAATAGATAATTCTTGTTCGGGCGTAATCTTAATATGTTGGAAGAAGATTAGATCACGCGTCGGGGTTGGCCTATTTGTGAGGTAGTAATAGAGGCAATCATAGGGCAGGGCAAAGAATAATTCACCCGGTTTTAGGTTTGCGTTTAAATATTGGGTGACTGTATTAACTGTTTCTGCCCATTGGGGTTCATTGCCTACATAAACCTGCCCTTGCGGTACGGCGATAAATTGCTGTGGCCGTTTTTGTGCGTCGATTGATTGGCTATGCGACACAAAGCCAAAGAGGATTAATATAGTCATGATGGTGGTGACGATGACGCGGATCAAGCGCGGCGCGTATTTGAGGGCGGTTGCAATCGTTAAGATATGAAACATCATTAAAAAAGGCCATGACCAATAGGAGCGGTACCAAACGCCGCTGACTAAGAATTCATGGAAATAGAGCGTAAAAAACAAGCCAATCATGCTTAAGGCAAGCAAGAGGGTGCGGCGGTCTTCTTTAATGATCCGTCCTGTTGCTAAGAGAATGGCTACAGCGATGGTCGCTCCGTGCATGATGATATTTTGCAATAAGAATAAACAAGAGATGCCTGCAATAAGGCCGTTAATGGGCGAGGCAAAGGCATTGCCTACAGCTTTACTGACGTTCATCCAATTATGCATTAAGGTTAGCCAATGCTGTTGCAGGTAGTAGGGAATAGCCACGAGCGGCGATACATGATGAGGCTGGTCATCGCCAAAATAGGGCATGCATTGGCGGATGGCATAAAAGGGCAGGTCTTTTAATAGAGCCCAATAAATTAATCCTACCAAAAAGGGTAAGGCAAATAACCCTAAGATATAGAACTTCTTTTTGTTTTGGGTTAAAGGAGTTGCTTGCACCTTGTCGATGATGGCCACCGATAGCAATAGCCCTGCCAAACTAGCCAGGCCAAAATTAATTTTAATCAACATGAAGATAAAGGAAGCCAGCAGCCCCAGCCAGAGATAGCGAACCTGTGGTTGTTGTAGATAAGAAAAAAGGCAGTAAGCAACGCCCAAGGCGCAGGCAATCCCGCCGATGTGATTAATGGTAAAGAAGAATTCCAGGCGTGATTGCAAGAACCAGATGGCGCCTAAACAGGCTAAATAGGCGCTCATGAATCGAGCCATGCCAAGATAAAAGAGAATGCCCAAGGTGATTTCAATGAATAGTTTGCCAAGAAAAACAGAGCTGATCTTGGTGCCGAAGATTAGGTTGCAAAGGCCGTAATAATAAGGCATAACAGGGCCGTACACCCACCAGAAATCTGTATAAGGCATTTCTCCTCGGACAACGGCGGAGGAAGCGTAGAGGTCTCGGCCATGGTCACCGGTTGAAAGCAATTCGATATAATTGATATTGCTATAGCCAGTCAGAATAGCACCGATGATTGTCACTAACAGGAATATTATCTTGGGGCTTAATAGCCAGCTAAATTTAAGGTTGGTCATAGATGGGCTAGATTACTTCCTTTTTAGGATGAGGGTGCCGTGATTCCACGCCCAGCCAGGTTCATTGGTCCAATCCCCTAAACGGGCGACGGGTATAAAATTATCATTAATATAGCGCGCAATCAAGGGGCAATATGTTTGGCCTAAAATACCAAGCCCATATTCAAGGCGGGCATAGGCGCGTGATGAGACCAGGCAATAGCTTGTTTTATTTTCTTCTAATTCCTTAATAATGCTTTTTTCTTGTTCAGGCGAGATTTTAATATGGTCAAAGAAAATCAGTTGCCGTGTGGGGGATGGTTTCCCGGTTAAGTAATAGTATAGGCCATCATAGGGCAGGGCAAAGAATAATTCATCCGGCTTAAGTGCCGCATTAAGGAATTGGGTTGTTTGAGTGACGGTATTAATCCATTCAGGCTGGCTGGTTAAATAAACGGTACGGCCATCAACATTAAATGCCTGCGGGGATACCTTTAATGTTGACAGGCGTTCTGCGGCGGTGATGCCGGCAAGCAGGGCAATAACAGCAATCAGGCTAAGTGCGCATTTGCGGAATAATCCATGCGATTGACGGGTGGCAAAATCAATAAGGACAAAACAGAGGGCAATGCTAAAAGGCTGGGACCAATAGGAGCGGTACCAAACCCCGCTTTTGAGGAATTCATGGAAGTTAATCAGGTAAAAGGCGCAAAGGAAAATAAGCAGGGTTAACAAAGCCTTGATTTCTGTTTTCGTGGCCTGATGGCGCAGGATGATGTAGGCGGTGCGCCAGATAGAAATATTAAGCAAAACAGCGAAAGAAATACTAACCCATCCAGCAGTTAGGTTTTTCCAGGTGACAGAGGCAAAAATGCTAAGCGCTTGAAGGATGGTGATATTGTAGGGCTGATCTTCATGAAAGTAAGGTAGGCATTGGCGGATTTCCATGATTGAAAGCCCTTTTAAGCAGCTGCTATAAATGGTAAGGAGCAGGAGCGGAACCCCAAGCAGTGTAAGCAGATAAAGGGATTTCTTGTGAGCGGTAAGTTTTTGCTGATAAATAATATCGTAGCTTAAAATGGAGCCAGCGATCATGATTAAGGCGGTGAGGCTGAAATTAATTTTAATTAAGCCAAGGATAAAGGCAAAAAACAGTGCTGTGTATATCCAGCGTAGAGCTCCATTTCGCAAGAAATGACACAACGCCCAGCAAACGCCCAATACCATGGCGATGCCAGCGATATGGTTATAGGTAAAAAAGAAATCCGGATGAAATAATAAAAACCAGATACCTGCCAAAAAGGCAGCAAGAGGGGTAATGAAAACAGCAAGTCCCAGGTAGAGGAAAATAGCGGCTAATAACTTAAAGAATAATTTCTGGATGATGAGGCTGGTGATATGAACGCCAAGGAGTTTATAGCATAACCCATTAATATAGGGCATCAAAGGGCCATAGACCCACCAAAAATCTTGGTAAGGGGCCTCTCCGCGTAAGGCGGCTTGGCCAGCATATAAATCTCGGCCATGATCGCCAGGGCTCAAGTGTTCTTGGAAATTATGATACGGCCAGAGGATAAACAGGCCGGCAACAATCAAAAGGGCTAATAGTAAACGACGCATGGGGGTAATTATAGCAATAGAATCATCTTCAGTTGAGTTTTTTCTATAGATTTGTATCTGTTTCAATTATAATAACTTCCTATGATTTCTTTGTGGCGATTCATTGTCCCCATCGCGGTATGGCTTTTTTTCATGCGTGATTTTCTGCTTGGTGTTATTCCTGTCAACATGGATACCTTGACCATCTATGCGGTGGCCAAGTTTTATTTTAATAGCGTGTTAAATGGCACAATTCCCTTATGGGACCCTTTTGTTTCCCTGGGCGCGCCTTTTTATGCCATTACCTTGTGTAATTTATTCTCACCGGTGGCGTTATTAATGCCGCTAATAGCCTTGATTACTGGAGATTTTTACGTGGGTTTCCTTTTATATATGGTGGCCTTCTTTATTTTAGGAGCCTGGGGATTTTACTTATTGGCGAAGGAATTAATTAAGGATAAGGCAATTGCATATTTAGCGTATGTCTTATTGATCTTTTCTTCGCTTGGCACTTCGATGTTTACCCAATTCACCCTTCTTGAATTGTTTGTGCCTGCAGTTTGGTTTTTTTATTTCCTGTTAAGGTTTTTTGCTAAACCTTCTATTGCTAATTGTTTAGGGCTTTGCTTTGCAACCATGTCAGTGCTGATTGCTTATGTGCCATTTTATTTTATAACCTTCTTTATGTTTTTCTTGCTCACCTTAAGGCTTGCTTGGTATAAGGAATTCTGGGCCCGAAGCGTTGAATTTATTAATGCGCATAAGATTTTAGTTGGTGTATGTGTTGTAGCAGTGTTGATTAGCGCTTTGCCGTTAATTGTGTATAAGGCAATTGATTATAAAGGTGATATTGTATCGCCGGGACGGCATTGCCAATACACAAGCGCACAAGAATGTGTTGATAAGACCTTGTATCAGCAAGGGGGGATGTCGTTTAAGGAAATTACGCAAAGTGGAACGCTAAGTGAACGGGTTGATGCGGTAACATTATTTAAGCATTTGGATAAAATCAGTTATGGTACGGATGCATTTATCGTTATTCCGTTTTTGGTTTTCATTATTTTTGTGTTTGCCTTGCCGCTTAGGACAAATCGGTTGATTATTCGTTTGGGGGTTTTGGCCATCTTGGTGCTGATGGTGAGCTTAGGGGCGCAAACGCCATTATATGGAATTTTGTATAAAATCTTCCCCTGGATGAAGTATTTCCGCAACCTGTTTTTCTTTATTGCATATTTGATTCCATTATTAATCCTGATTGCTTGTTTACAATTAAAAGATATTTTGGCGGTGGGGCGCAATGCTAGTTTTGATAAATGGTTAGGGCTGGCAATGGTGGGAGTTATCGCTGGCCTTTGGTTGTTGAATGATGTGTTGTTATCAATGTTCTTAACAGTGTTATTGGCTGGGGGGATTTTATTATTAGCCCGTGGGCAGCGGTGGGTGATAGCCGCTTTATCTGTCGTGGCAATACTGATGCCTGTGCAAGTTTTTGCCAACTATACAAAAGACGCGCGCATTTTCGCTTTTCCGATAGCCAAGGCATCGGTTAAGCCTATTTTTAATTGGGAGCGGCCTCAACAGGCGCCAGCGTCGGATGCACGTATTTTCAGATTTGTTCCGTATGAAAATTTTGCAGCCACGATGTTGATGCAGGATACGACCCCTAAGGTTGGATATCCCAACAGCGTCCCGCGGGCGATCTTTGTGTTAGCACAAACCAAGGGTGAAGATTATGTGGCCGCCATTGCACGGCATAAGTTATATTGGGTGGCAGAGGCCCAAGAGCCAATAGCGTTGGGTGCAGATAATCCGTGGCTTAAAATCAAGAGATTTTCACCTAATGAATTAGTGTTAAGCGGTGTTTTTGATAAACCAGGGCGTTTGGTTTATACGGATAATCATGCCTCATTCTGGAAGGTGTACGTCGACGGAAAAACAGCGCCATTGATCAAGGCCGCTGATGCTTTTAAAGCGGTGGATGTGCCTGCAGGTGCGCATGAAATTGTTTTTAAGTATGCCCCCTGGGGCGGGCAAGCGGTTTATTTAATAGTGACCCTTGTTTTTGTGTTAATGCTGTTAGGGGTTGTCCGCGCATTCACCGCGTTTAGGGCTGTCGCTAATGCTGCAATAAGGCCTGTTTTGGGCCAAGAATTAGGAGGCCCTAAGCATGTAATCAACCGAAATATATTCTTCTATCTTTGTCTTTTCACCATCCTTGCCCTAAGTGTTGATTACCGTCAAACTCAAATGAACCGGCTGCATTATTTATTGGGGATTTTTTATAATGACCATTTTACCAATATGAAGGCGGGGCTTGTTTATTTTGATTTAAAGGCGCAGGCAGATCAGGGGCGTATGAACAATAAAGCAAATTTGGCTTACGCTTATTATCGGTTAGGAGATCAACGGCGTTATGTGCAGGCTGTTAAGGGTCTAGATGATGGGGCGAGGGATTATTTAGGCCGGTTAATTAATGGCCGTGAAGAACTTTCAATAGAATTATTGCCCAAGGAAGCCAGGTAGTTGGGGAATTTTATGCCAAGCATTTTAATTGCGGTTAGTTGCGTGCTTTCGTTATTGGTTGAAGCTTTTATTTACCCTAATCATTTTGTTTGGATTAACAGGTCCTTTCTTGATTCGGCGGATGCCGGCGTTCCTTTTGCACATACCTTTGTCCTGGCCAATCAATTGCTAAATGGGGGGGTGCAGTTATTCGACCGGTATGATCAATTCTCCTATGTGTACGGCCATATGTCGGCAGGGATTTATGCGATTGACAATATCCTGACGGCTTGCCTATATTTCCTGATTTCTCCATTTACGCATGACCAGCCGCAATTGTTTCATTGGTGTTTCTCAATATTCTTTTATGTGTTGACGACGATTATCCGTGCCATTGGCGGGTATTTATTGCTGACGCTTTTTATTAAGGATAAGCTGGCCATCCTTATTTCCTTGGTGTATTTAAACACCTTCCTTTCCAGCATTACCATGATCGAAGGCCATATTGCGCAAACCTCCTTTAGTTTCTTGCCGCTATTGGTTTACTTTATCGTGCGCTTCTTCCAGCAGTGGCGTTTTAATGATTTTTTAGCTGCCTTGCTGATGATGATAGCGGTGGTGTGCAATCAACCGCTATTTGGCTTAGGTTATTTTTATGTGGTGGTTCATTTTGTTATTATGGCGGGCTTGTTATGCAGCGTTTGTATCCCGTCCTTGAGATCAAGGATGCTGGGTTGTTTTAAACAGCCGACAGTTAAGGCGTGGCTTAAGCTGTTGGCTGTTGTTGTGTTGGGGGGAGTGATGCTTTGGCCAACAGTGATGATGGCCCAGGCGCTCAACACAGATTTTTTTATCGCTAACTCAGGTTTTGGGGGAACATCAGGAAGGCTTGGCAATGCATTTAAGCCGTTGAATTATTTTATTATTGATGGAAAGTCATTCACTAATCCGTTGGCCTTCTTTGTTGAATCGGTTGATTTCAAGCATTATGTCTGGGGCTCAGTGCATTGGATCTTTATTGGCGTTAGCGTTCTTGTTTTCGCGTTGATTGGATATGTCTTAAGCCGGGATGTGAAGAAGCATATTTTCTTCCTTGCGATTATAGCGGTTATTTTATTAAATGTTGCCGCGCATCCAAATAATTTATATGCATTGGCCTGGTATATTAACGGTATTTTAAAGGATCCTGCGGCCGCTTTTCAGCAAGGGCTTCATCTCGAGCAGGTCCCGCTGCTGTTCTTGCTGATGGTTTCATCCATCGTCCATTGGATAAATGCATTAACAAATCCATTTAGTTTCCTTCTAAGAACCTTCCATGTGCCAGCTGTTTTTATGCCGTATTTATTCCTGCCTTTAATTGCCTTAGGGGTATCTGCATGTTTGGATTTAATACGCGGCCACCAGGATAATATTTACCGGCAGCGATTACCCTGGGTATTGGGCTTATTGTTAGCCCTTATGGTGATAAGCGCGTATTGCCTGCCGGAGGATCTTCGGCTTTATGTCAGTGCAGTTATTGCCTTATATGTAATTTTTATCAGCCTTGTGTTATTTGCTAAAGGCCTGCCGCGCCCAAAGGTGATAATTGCTTTTGGATTATTGGTGCTGATAATGGGAATTGATCTAGCGGCATTAAATGCCTATGCCAGGGCGTATCCAAGAGATAATAGGATTCGGGAAACCTTGATAAGTAATTTGCCTGATAATCAGGCCGCTGTGATTGAATATCAAAATCCCAAGACGATGGCTTTTCGTGAATTTTCACGGATTGAGCCATTACCGCCGATGTTAAGCTGCGATGAAAGTTATTGCGGGGCTTTCTTTCAAGTTACCCCTCTTGAGCGTAATTTAAGGCCGTCAAGTATTTATACGCCGATACCGACGGCGTACAAGGATTTACATGAAGATGCATGGACTAAGTTTTATTTGGAACGGCAGCCGCGTTTAATTGATTTTCGAGATGCCGCGCTTGACGAGCAATTGGTGGGGATGGGTGATTTGGTGGTTAATCATGTTGAAGGCCGCGCCTTGCTGGTTGACGGCAGCAAGGTTAGGGATTATTTAGTTGACCCTGCACAATTGGCCTTGCCGCCTAGCACCGCAGGCGATGTTTGGCGGGAATTCAAATTTGATTTGGCTAAGGCAAGCCTGCGCCATCAAGATGGGAAGGCCATCTATCACGTTAAATTGCCTAATGATTTTCCTGAATATTTGTCAACCACGGTGTTAACGCCGGATTATTACAGCTGGGAATTGTCCGTAGGCAATCAACCATTAAAGCCGGTGCAGGGCAGATTGACAGATCCTTTTACCTTTGATGTTGGGAACGTGCACCATCATTATTTAACCATTGCCTTGCCGGGCGGATTTAATGCAGGTGATGATAATGCCCTATTAAGGGTGAAAATGCCTAGGTATATAACTGATGTTTGGCGCAATGAGCATGACCAGATCGGGTTTAATTTTCAAGCCCCGCATCATGGATGGGTTATTTTCCATTATCCCTATGACCCGAAATGGCAATTAAGCGTAGATGGGCAGCCAGCAAAACTGGTGCGGGTGAATAAATATTTTATGGGAACGCCGCTGACACAAGGTGAACACCGGATTTTAATGCAATATTGGCCCAATACCTTATTAAGGTGGTTTATTATTATTTCCGTGTTATTAAATTTAATAGTGGTGGAAGGGTTAATTATTTATGCATTTGCCAGTAAGCAGAAGAATGGAAGGGTGGTATAATATTTTTTTATTAAAAGGGGTTAATGCATGGCAGGTATAAGCGGACAAATTAAGGGCAAACGCATCCTCATTACGGGCGGGCTTGGCTTTATTGGGTTTAATGCGGTCAAATTTTTTGCATTGGATAATCAGGTCTTGGTTATTGATGATTGTTCGCGCATTGACAGCATTAATCTCATTGATCAGGTGCAGGCGTGCGGCGCTCAATTTAAACGCATTGATGTAAGCCATTTAAAACCGTTAAAAGAAGCCTGGGATATTTTTCAGCCTCAGGTTGTCCTGCATTTAGCCGGCCAAGTGGCCGTGACCTTATCAATGGCTAATCCTGGTCGGGATTTTGCGTCAAACACAGTGGGGACATTAAATTTATTAGAATTAGCGCGCCGGCAGGAACATAAGCCCATTTTTATTTTTGCATCAACTAACAAGGTTTATGGTGAAATAGATAGGCCAGTCACCTTGATTAATGGCCGATATGTGCTGCAAGGCATAACGGGTTTTGATGAAACACTGCCACTGTCATTTAAGACGCCTTATGGTTGTTCTAAGGGGGCTGCTGACCAGTATGTCCTGGATTATTACAGTAGTTTTGGGGTCCCCTCGGTGGTGTTGCGTCAATCATGTATTTATGGCCCGCATCAATATGGCATTGAAGACCAGGGATGGGTGGCGTGGTTTACGTATTGTGCGTTAAGCGGCCGAGAGGTAACAATGTATGGTGATGGGGCCCAGGTCAGGGATGTGTTGTATATCGACGATTTATTGGCGGTTTTTGTAAAAGCGATTATCCGCATTGAACATTGCAAGGGGCAGGCATTTAATATTGGCGGGGGTGCAGATAAGACCCTGTCGTTAAATGAATTGGTGGGCCAATTAGAAGCAGCCGTGGCTAGTCCGCTTAAAATTAAACAGGCTTCTTGGAGGCCGGGTGACCAAAAAGTTTTTATTTGCGATATTGATAAGGCGCGGCGGATTTTAGATTGGCAGCCCCAGGTTACGGTAAAAGAGGGCTTGGCTAATTTAATTAAGTGGATGGGTGATAATAAAGAAGCGCTTACGCGTGTTTTTGAGACGGGAAGCCATATTGCAGCGCGGGTTGATGTTTCTGTTGTTATTCCAGCGCATAATGAAGAGGGGGCCCTGCCTAAGGTGTTGGATGAATTAGCCCAGCTGATTGACCAAAGCAGTTACCGGCTAGAAGTCATCGTTGTTGATGACCGTTCTAGTGATCGGACAGCTGTTATTGCACAACAGTATCCGTTTGTGCGGCTTGTCTCGAGTTGCCACCCGCCGGGAAAGGGAGGTGACTTGCGCAGCGGTTTTGAGGCAGCTAAGGGGGTTTATTTGGCGATGATGGATGCTGATTATTCACATAAGGCGGGAGATCTTTTAGCCATGATTGAAGAGGTCCGTCATCATCAGGGCTTGGTGGTGGCTTCGCGTATTACAGGCGGAAGCGACGAGTACACCCGGGTGCGTGCTTTTGGGAATATCGTCTTGACGTGGTTCTTTGGTTTTATCCATGGGCGTTATTTATCGGATGCGCTTAATGGTTTTAAGATATTTCATCGCGATGTTTTCAAGCAATTTATCTATACATCCGATGCCTATGAGATTGAAATTGAATTATTGGTTAATACCTTGCGGTTGAAGCGGCCTATTACTGAAATATCTTCTCATGAGCGTGCCCGTTTGGCTGGCAAGGCGAAAAGTTCAGTGATCCGGCATGGCACCTTATTTGCATCACGCATCGTGTATGAACGTTTTCGCCGTGTACCTATACCTGAAGTTAAATAAAAATAGGCTGATAACATGCGTTTCAAGTCAATAACATTACAAATTGCCATGGCCATGGTGCTTGCGTATGGCCTTGGCATTATCTTTTTTCCTGAACGGTTTTGGCAGTTTAATGCCACCTTTGTTGATTACACCGACAGCATGCTTTCCTATGCAGGGGCCTTTTTTATCACCAATGGCCTTTATCATGGGGGAATTAATCTGTGGGATCGTTATGACCAAATGCCGGCCACTTTTTTCCACCTTAATTTTGCGATGTATAAGTTTTCTAATGTGCTGACGGCCATAGCCTATGTTCCATTTTCTTGGTTTGTTGATCATCAGGCGCAATTTTTTCATCAGCTGTTTAGTTTTATTTTTATTACAAGCACCATGATTATCCGGATGGTGGGGTTATGGGCGCTATTTGGCTTATTCCTTGAGCATCAGGGGGTGAGGGTCTTTGCAACAGCCTATGCGTCTGTCATTTATGCCCCGCAATTCATGATGGGTCTTAGCACAAACATTATTTATGCATTATTTCCCTTGATGATGTTTTATTGGCTTAGATTCATCCAAACGCGGCGATGGCAGGACCTAGGTGTTTTAATATTAATTTGGTTATATTGCGTCGGCAGCGATTTATTCTGTGGTTTGGGGTATTTATATCAATCCTTGCATTTCTTGATTGTGCCAGGTTGTGTGATGATGCTTTGGGTGTCGGGTTGGCAATGGGAAAGCTTGCGTGGCTGGGGAAAATCCTTGGCGGCAGATGTTAAGTTGGGCTTGGCCTCATCTTACCGTGTAAAAATCCTCGTGGTGATTAGCGCGTTGCTGCTGATGATATTGACTAATGCGGCCTTGGTTAAATGGCATTATCATGATTATGAATTTGGTTTAGATCAGAGCCGAATGAAGGATCCCTTAAGTGTCAGTGCTTATTTTAAGCGCCCCTCTGCCTGGGCTCCGCAGGAGGGGATTGTCAAGCGCAGCTTGGATTTTACGGAAAATCGATGGAGCCTGGATTGGTTATATCAAGGGCCGCTTTTCTTATCCCTGGTGATGATAGGGGCGGTTGTTTTAAAAGATAGGCGTAAATGGGTATTGCTTGTTTGTGCGGGGCTTTATGTATTAATTAATTCCCCGCGTGATGCCACAGGTTTAAGCGCCTTAGCTCATTGGATTAATGCGCTAAGCAATCCATTTAAATTCTTACCGCGTTCAATGCATATGTCGTGTGCGTTGTTATTGCCCTTTATTTTGATGCCGCTGATGGCTGTTGGGCTTCAATATTTATGGGCCTTGGCGTGCAGGCAGGGGAAGTTCTTACCGGGGATTATTGGAGCGGTATGGTTAATGGTAGTAATGGCTGTAGTTGGATGGCTGCAATTGCCGCATGCGGCAGGCCTTGTAACCGTGATTACCGTATCGACCTTAATTGTAGTGATCTTAACGGGCATCTTGATTAAGCCTAATGCACTTAGGATGACGGTGATTATTGTATTGTTGGGCGGGGTGTTATTGGCGGATGGTTGGGCTATGTCGCAATATGTCAGGGGATTATTAGCGACGGTATTGATCAAACCCAGGGTGTTGTTAGCGGATGAAACAGTTGTTCCCGGCATCCTTGATTACCAAAATCCAAGGTCGATGCCGTATCGTGCACATTTTTCTTTAATGCGTCATACACAAGAAGACACCTACCTATCAGAAGCAGGGGCTAATGCCCCAGGGATGGTCTTTAGGTATACGAATATGATGCGCTATTATCAGCCCATTAGTAATTATTTGCCGCGGCACAGGTCTTTTGGGGAATGGTTTAATGATAAGGGATTGATGTATGTTTATTTAAATGCCGTGCAGCGTTCAATGATATTTGTCCCTTTTGATTTATCTAGCCAGAAGGCCAATGTGTTAGATTTAATTAATCAGGGATTAGCGCATACGGCGGTTGTTATCGATGATCCGCAAGGGAATCGTCCCGGCCTAACGCCGGGCTTGATTGATGCGCGCAGGCCAATGCCTGCCTTTAAGCTGGTTAAAGAAACGATTGATTTAAATGCGTTGGCGTGGCATCGGCAGGGCGAGCTGATGGTGGTGTCTGTTGATTTGCCAGCGGAAATCCCGTCGTGGCTTACAACAGGTGTCTTAACTCCAGATAAGAATTTAATGAGCTTGGAGGGCATTGCTGGGGAAAACACTGTTGTTTTTAAGCCGGTACAGGGAGCCTTGGTCATGCCGTGGACGTATGATATTAATAATATTCATCAAGGGCGTTTAACGCTGGCCATTCCTCAATCAGCGCTTGCGCCTAGCAGGGTTGTGCTGCAGTATTTAAAGGATAGTGTTTTTAATGTTCAGCGGCTCAGCCATGATTCCTTGAGTGTTGAGATTAATGCGGCTGAAAGCGGATGGGTTGTTTTTCATGAGCCGTATGATGCGCGCTGGGTTGTCACTGTTGACGGCAAGCGGGTGCCATTTTATAAAGCTAATCATTCATTTATCGCGGTTGCGCTCAAGCCGGGGGTGCATCAGGTGAAATTATCCTATATGCCAGGGTCATGGCTGCGTTGGGCAATTGCATTTTCTGCCTTGGCGGGATTAATGGTGCTGCCGTGGTTTTTGTTGCGGGTATTTAAAGAGGAACAACAAGATAGGTCGTGATGCAGATGACAAAAATAACATTAATTAGAACCCCCAGCTTGTTTGCGGCAGGTGCATTAACCTTAAGCGCAATCCCGCCGTTAGGGTTAGCGTATTTAGCGTCGAGTTTGAGGGAAAGAGGGTATCAGGTTAAGATCGTTGATGCGGTGGCGGAAGCCATTAGCCAGGTACGGCCAGCGGGGTATAAGAACCTGCATATTAATGGTTTATCTGTTGAAGACATCCTGCAGCGCATTGATGCGGATACGCAATATTTGGGCGTATCTTTTCCGTTTTCTCATGAATGGCCTTTGGCTAAGCAATTGGTTAAAGCGATCAAGGCGCGTTGGCCGCATTTAAAGATTTTTGGCGGCGGGGAACATATAACGGCAATGCCTGAGTTTTCGTTGCGGGATTGCCCTGTGATTGATGTAGCCTGTTTAGGCGAAGGCGAGGGGACGGTGGTAGCCTTGATTGATGCCTGGGAGAGCAAGAAGCCCTTAAGTGAGGTGGGCGGCATTGCCTATCTGGATGCTAAGGGCGGGTATCAGTTAACTACCAAGCGTGAGCGGGTGCGGGACATTGATGATATTCCCCTGCCTGCCTGGGATCTAGTGCCCTTGGAAGTGTATTTAAGCGGCGGTTATAGCTTTGGTGTCAACATTGGCCGGACAGTGCCGTTATTGGCAACCCGTGGATGCCCGTATAGCTGTACATTTTGTTCTAATCCGTCGATGTGGACTACCTTATGGCGGGCGCGTAAGCCGCAGCAGGTGGTTGATGAAATGCAGGAATATGTGACTAAATATAGGGCAGAGAATTTTGATTTCTATGATTTGACGGCCATTGTGCGCAAGGATTGGACTGTTGAATTCTGTCAATTGCTTAAAGAACGTCAATTAAATATTACCTGGCAATTACCTAGCGGGACGCGTTCTGAAGCGTTGGATGATGAGGTAACCAGGTTATTATATGAAACGGGATGCCGCAATATCAGCTATGCGCCTGAAAGCGGATCGCCGGAAATCCTGAAGATGATTAAGAAGAAGGTTGATTTGGACCGCATGATTGTATCTATGCGGGCAGCCAAGAAGAATAAGATTAACATTAAGTGTAATATTATTGTTGGTTTTCCAGGTGAGCGTTTGAAGAATATCTTGGAGACGTATTTATTTATTTTAAGGATGTCTTGGGCAGGCGTTGACGATGTTTCCGTATGGACATTCTGCGCATACCCAGGAAGTGCTATTTTTAATGATTTGGTAAAGGCGGGACGAATTACCCGGTTTGATGATGATTATTTTTATTCGTTGTTAAGTTATTCTGACTTACGCAATGTTACTAGTTGGAATGAATATTTCAGTGGCGATCAATTACGGTTTTTACGGCTAGGGGGGCTGTTGATATTTTATTCAAGCACCTATCTTTTCCGCCCTTGGCGGTTTTTTACATCGCTAAAGAATATTTTTACGCATCAACCCCGGTCACGCATGGAGATGATTGTTGAAAAGGCTTTATTCAGACACCGCAAATCCTGACGATAATCAACATTTGGTTGGCAATGCGCTTAGCGTAGCTGTCCTTAGTTTTTTAGCGGCTACCTATGCCATATTCGTATTAGGGGCGGTATTAAGTTTTATCCCGCCGTCCATTAATAGTTTTGTCAAAGATCTCTTTCCCTTGTCCTTATATGATGTGCGCCCTGAGCACGAGAGCTTGCTGTATAGGTTATGGGTTGTTTTGGCGATTGCAGCTGCAGTTGCATTCAATTATTTACTAAGGAATAAAATGGCCCCAGGAAATCTCCTGCCCATTTTACGGCCTTGGATAATTACCCTGCTTGCTATTATTGCCTTATCCTGCGTCTTTATTTTTAAATGGTGGTTATGGCAGGTGCCGCTGGCCCGTACAGCTTTTTATGCGACGGTAGGCGCAGGCGGGGTTGTTCTTTTATTTGTGCCGGAGATAGCCAAGTGGATGCCTGTTGTGCTTAAGGCCTTAGCGCAGCAGCAAGAGGCTGTTAGTCGGCGGCTGCCATGGGCTGATACCTGCATTGTTGCCGTGGTGCTCGGGGTATTGTTTATCCCGTTAATTAAGCCATGTTTATCGGTTATCCTCGATGCGGATACTTTTTATCACCTAGACAGCATGATTATGGCGCCAGCCTGGGCGCTTGTTAAAGGCCTTAAGTTAAATATTGATGTGGGCTGCGAATACAGCACGATGATTCCGTGGGTGTTTGTACAGTTGATGCAGCTCTTAGGCGGGATTGATTATGCGCGCGCCCTTGAGATATTGGTTTTTTGTTGCGGCATCTATTATCTGATGAGTTATGTTTTCTTGAAACGTTTTATCTCGTCTAGATTGCTTGCGTTTATTGTTATTATTGCGTTAATGGCTCTCCAATTTTTTCATTGGGGGGTTCCTCCCTTTATGTGGCAATATCCCTCAGCAACGCCCTTGAGGTATTTTTTTGATATGCCCTTATTGCTTTGCATGCTTGGCTGGGTGCAAAAAGATGATCGGCGTTTATTAATAATAGGTGGGTTCTTCCTGGCGATAGCATTAGCTTGGATGATTGATACGGGTCTTTATCTTTGGGGGGCTTGGACGGCCTGTGTTCTTATGTATCAATTAAAATCCGGTTGGCGTTGGTCTATTTGTTTAGGGATGATTGGCCTGCCTCTGGTGGCTGCCTTAGGTGTTACAAGCATGATTAATCCATCGCTTTGGGGGCAGGGGGATTATTGGCATAAAAGCCAGGAATTCATTTCTCTTTTTTTAAGGGGATGGGGGGCTTTACCCGTCACGGATGGGTTTGCACAGCGGCAATATGCCGCCGTGCTTTGTGGTATCCTGCTGCCATCTTTTTATGTATTGGCATTGATTATTAGCGGGGCGCGTTATTTGATTGCCCAGGGGGATCGCAAGGATTTATTGCGGGTTGGGTTAGCGCTTTATGGGTTAGGGCTTTACCACTATTATGTGCATCGTTCAGCCGTAACGAGTTATGTGGTGGTGATAACGCCCTTAGTCTTGTTGGCCGCTGATTATTTAAGCGCATGGTTGCAGCGCCAGCGTTATTTTAAGGCGGGGATGTTTAAGGCTATTCTGTTAGGGGCGGCAGCGGTAATGCTGTTGACCAATCTCTTTTTTGTTTTATATCCGAATGTATTGAATTTGTCAGGCAAGGATTGGGGGGCGCAAGTTAAGACTTACGAGCGGGCGATTGATTTTAAAGGTGACGCTCAATTAATTGCCCGCCTGACCGCGCCGCAAGAGCGGGTTGCCTTGATCAGCAGCCTTGAAACAACGCTGTTGATGCAAGCCGACCGGGCCCCGTTTTTTTATTATTTTCCTTTAATGGAATCAAGTTATTTTAGTCGGCCGCTCAATCAATCGTATTTGCATACGCCTAAGCGCACCGAGCTTGTTTTAGGGCAATTAAGGCAGCAGCAGCCTAGGCATATTTTTATTGAGGCGCGCCTTTGGCAGGCGTATCAGCAGGGCCAATTAGTAGCTACCCGAGGAGGGGTTGTGCCTCAAACAGGGTTGATCGCCTTGCTTGAGTTTATTGATAAGAGATATGAACAACAAGAGAAGGGGCGGTATTTGTTAGCGTTTGTTCTAAGGCCATGACCATGATTAATAAGAACATAGGTTTTATTGCAGGGATTGCGCTTGGGGTAAGCACTCGCCTGGCCGTGAGCATTGCGATGCTGCTGTCGTTGTTCCCCCCAGAGGCATCATTGCGTCAGGATATTTACCCTGAATGGCAGTGGATTATACGGCCTGAATGGGAAACGGTCATTTACCGCAGCTGGATCCTCGCGGCTGTCATGATAGCCGCAATGTTGTGTTATTTCCTTAAGGAACAACTGAATAAAGATCAAACAGCAGCAACACTTAGGGCTTGGCTTATTATTGAAATCCTGATGATGGTTCCCATTGCTTCCAGCGGATTCCAATACTTATCGAGCACGTTTAATAAGACATATGCGCAGCAGGTGTTGGTTTTATTGTTAATCTTGTCGTGGGGCGTATCCCTAATCTTATTTTATTGCAGGAAAAAGGTCTGGAGTTTAAAGCCTTTGCTTGATTTTTTAATGGGCGCGGCATGGGTTAAAAAGCTTGTTTTTCCCTTAATGGTGCTGATGATTGCTGTTTTTTTATTTATCCCAAGGCCCGAGGCAGTAGCGGCCCGTTGCTGGATCGGTGAGCAAAACCACCATAACGACAGTTTTATTATGGGCCCGGCAGTGGCTCATGAATTTGGTGCGCGGCTTAATATGGATGTGATCAGCCAATATGGGCTTGGTTTTGTTGCTGTGCTGCAAGGCTTGATGAAATGTTTGGGCGGCATTAGTTATGTGCATTTAATAACGGTGATGATGCTGGTGACGATTATTTATTATATTGGATGGATTTTTTTGTTGAGGGATGTGTTGGGTTCTACGGCCTTGGCTGGATTGGCGGTGGTATTGGCCATTAAGTGGCAGGTTTTTCATGCAGGTGCCTATCCGATTGTATACACCTATGCGAGCATGACCGTGTTGCGCTATGCTTTTGATGTGATTGTTTTTTATAGTATTTGGCGGCATCTGGCGAGCGGGAAGGTTGCGTGGCTTGTGCTGGCAGGGGCAGCGACAGGGGCGGGGATTTTTTATATGACCTCTGAAGGGATATACGTTTTTGCCGCCTACCTGGCCTATCTAGGCCTGCTGGCTGTTGGCCGATACGTGCAGAAGGATTTGCCGCAGGCGGCATATACTAAATTAATTGTTTTAGGGATGTTGCCTGTGGTTGCGTGGTTGTTGTTCTTGTTTATGTCGGTTGGAACGTCGGTGTTTCAGTTGGAATTTTGGCGCAACAGCACTGAATTTATTAATTATTTCCTTTCTGGTTTTGGGGTTGAGCCCTTATCCAAGAATTTACAATCACGCGAGTTCTGGAGATTCTTTTCTGGCGTATTAATGCCATGCATTTATCTTATCAGCTTATTGATTCATGCAGGATTGGCCTGCCGCGGGCGATTAACGCCGCGGATTATTTTCATCATGACGATATGTGTATATGGATTAGGCAATTATCATTACTACATTGTACGTTCGGCGATGACTAATTATGCAGCAGTAGCCTTGCCCCTGGCGGTGGTGATTGCCTATTGGGTGGGAGAAATATTAAGATGTTGGCCTGGGCGAATTTCAGCTGCGCAGGCATTGCTGTGGCGATGGGGGTTGTTTGTTGTTGCCGTAGCCTTACTGGTGAGCAATCGTTTATTTTTATCTTATCCCAATATGCTTAATGTTTCCCGGCATCCGATGGTTGACAGCAAGGTGGCTTGGCCGCTGCCCGAGGGGAAACCGTATTTCAACCATTTATTTAATGAATACCCGGCAGCTTGGAAATTAGAGGTTAATAATTTACAAACCTCACCGGAGGGGCTAGTTGTCGAGAGTAATTTTATTTCTGATGAAGGGTTGATTGGCTATTGGAAACAGCAGACCGATTTTAAGAAAGATGCGTCAATGATTAGTGCGCTTGTGCCTCCAGGGGAGCCTGCGGCCTTGATTAGCAGTTTCGAAGTGCTTATTTTGCAACAGGCGGGCCGTAAACCATTTTTTTATTATTTCCCTTTAGTGATTTCCCGTCCCATGTTGATGCGTTCTTGGCCTGCGGTGAGCATCTACACCAAGACACAATTAGCAAAGACGGTAGCTAAAATTAAACAGGAGAGGCCTTCGTATATATTTATGGAGAATGTCTTTTTAATTCAACAAGTGCCTGCTGTTTATTTGGAGCAATACCCAGCCCTGGTGGTGTTAATTGATATAATCCGTAAAGATTATCAGCCGTTTAAGCAGGGCGAATATTTAACAGCGTTAAAATTAAAGACATGATGAGTCACGACATTCTTCGCCATAGGAATTCGTTGTTATTAGCGTTGAATATTGTTGGTTTGACGGTTTTATTGGTATTCTTCTTAGGCTTGTTGGCGGTGTCTTGGCCGGTGCAATATGGGTCTGAGGCCGCTGATTTAATCCTGCGTGGCCGCCCCTTTTTCCCTAAAGAATATGATACGGTTATTTTCCGGATTGCCTTAATTACGGCAGGCGTATTAACCTTAACGGCGCATGGTTTATTACGGAAGCATCTCGATCATCCAGCTGCAGCATTGTTATTGCGCAGGGCTTTAGCTGGCCAGGTGATTAGCCGTACGTTGATGGGTTCATTGATTTATCTGCTGGCAATCTATCCAGCGATGGGTGGATTAATTGGTGCATTAAAGGCGTTGATGATTGTAGAGATATTGTATTTAGCCAGTTTGGGTTGGCATGAGGCGTGCTGGGCATGCTTGAATTATAAGATTAAACAATACCCGCGGGTGATGAATATACTTAAGCATTTGGCCATGGGCGCTTTTGCAATTAGTTTAATATGGGTTAGTCCCGCACGACTAGCACTGGAGGCTCAGCGATACGGCTTAGCCATTGATGCGGGGGGGATTATTCTTGCGATGTCATTGGCGTGCGTTTATACCGGCGGTATCTATTGTTTATTGGTGCAAGCGTCCTCATCAGTGATGTTGGGATTGATCGCATTATGTTGGGCCATGAAATGGCTTTTATTTCATCCAGGGCTTAATGCCAGTTTCTATTTCTCGCCTTCGTTAATTAACCTGGCGCATATCGTCGGGGTATTATTTTTTCTACTGCTTTGGCAAGACCGGAATCAGGGGAAGAATATTTGGCTATTGCTTTCTCTTGCGGTAGCTGTCATGAGTTACAAGATTTATTTACCTTCAGGGGTTTTTCTATCGCTATCGTTGCTGGTGTATATATTGCTGCAGAATTATCGTCGATGGCGATGGTCTTTGGTGACGCTTGCTTCTTCAGTCGGCGCTTATTTCCTGCTGTCAGTTAAGCCTTGGGTTGCCTTTGAAGGGTTTCCTGAAATCCCTTTTTATTATGTGTTGCGGGAGCGTTTATTTTATATTTATGCAGGCAGCATTTTATTATTTGTTTTTTATGTTGCCGTTGTTTTATGGGCATTTAAGAAAACACACATGGATAAGGGCAACAACTGTGCCTGGCAAGGGGCATTAGCCTGTTATGGTTTATTGCTTATAAGTAATTATGCGCGATTGCCCATGCCATTTCATTTTTATGCGGCATTGTGGCCGATGATCGTATTGAGTATCCCCGTATTTAATGCGTGGTTTATCCGTTTTGATTTAAGGGTAGCCGCCGTCATTCTAATGATAATGACGATGGCTTTCCTATTGGGTAACCCGTGGTTATTATGGTCGATTTCTTTTAAAGGATTGGGTGCATCGTGAAGAGCCTTTGCCAATCAATATTGATTGCATCTCAAGTGGCCTTAAGCGTAACAGCTGGACAGTTGAGTCATCAGCTGACGGGTGTTTTTTGGGGACAGCCGTTAGTGGTGATCATTGTTTTTGTGGCGGCAGCTGCGTTAAGCCAAGTTTTCTTGAAGCGTGTTGATCTAGCCTATAGCGCGGGGTCAGCGTTGCTGGTGTTGTTGTCGTTATTAGCACAATTTAAAGTGATTGTTTATGGCGCGCGGGCGGATTTGGCTTATTTCTGGATGATGGCCCTGGTGGGGTTAAGTGTTGCCTGGCCTTTAATGGTTTTTGGGGGGCGTTATTTGAAGCTGTCGGCGCTGCCATCCCTTGTTATTGAGGGCGCTTTAATAATTCTTGTTGTCATGGCTGTTTATATACCGGATGTGACGGCGGTGGCTGCGCATATTTTCTATGGCGAACACTGGCATCACCTTGATTCTTTTGTGGTGGGGCCAGCTTGGGCGCTAGAGCAGGGAGCGGTGCTTAATGTTGATGTGCGCTCCCAGTACGGCATTGGTGTTGTCTTTATTATTAAATGGATCATGCAGTTATTCGGCGGTATTAATTACCCGAATGCGGTGCATGCTGTTGTTGTTTTACAGACGGTTTATTTTTTGGGCATCTACCTTTTTTTAAGGAAGTTTTTAAGGGGTCGATGGTTGGCCTTGGCCGCGTGGTGCCTTATTTTTAAGGCTCAAATCGCTTTTGAACTGGCTTTCCCCTTGGTGTATACCTATCCGCAGGCGAGCATGGCGCGGTCGTGGTTTGATATCTGGTGGCTGATGAGTTTGTACGCATTCTTATCTTCAGGCAAGCGGCGGTATGCCTTTCTGGCAGGCTTTATCTGTGCCATAGCTATTTGGTATGTGCCAACAACCGGTCTTTATTTATGGGCGGCGCATTTATTGGTAACGGCCCTGGCTGCGTGTTGGTTAAGGCCAATGCGCGTAACGGTGATTTTAAGCAATTTTTTTGTTTTGTCAGCGACGGTTGGTTTGTTTTTGTTAAGCCTGAAGGGATGGTTTTTCTCTTCGGTATTTTGGTATCATTTTACGGATTTCCTGAAGATGATCACCATGGCGTCATCTTCACCCTTGATGAGGGTGCTCTTGGATAATCCGTTGGCGTTTATCATCTTCATGGTGATGGTGATGACCTATGTGGTGAGCTTGGTTAAACTCTTTATTGATGCAAGGGATGGCCGCAGGTCAGCAGAGCGTTTACTCTTGATTGGGTTATGTGTTTACGGTTTAGGCCAACTAGAGCATTACGTTGGTTTATCGCTGGGTAATAATTATTATGGAAAAGCGATGCCATTTTTTATTTTGGCGGCGTATTGGGTAGGGCAGTGGATTAATGGTTTAGCGCCAAGGCATCGTCCAGGGGTTGTTGGGGTGGTCTGCGTTTTTTCTGTCGTAGCCTTGATTACTAATCATGCCTGGGTGGCATATCCTAACATGCTGAATTTGTCTAAGAATCCATTAGTGGATACCAGAACAGCGCGGCTTTTGCCTAGCGGGCAATTTTATTTTGGACATAAGCATCGCTATGTATCAAAGGAGGCTCATTTCTCGGTTAATAGCCTCGGAGAGAGCGGTGAAGATGCGTTATTGACGGAAGCCCAATTCGCTACCCACGCCCAATTAATTGCCCAATGGCGCAAGGATAATGATTTTAGTCAAGATGCAGCCTTGATTGGGCGGTATACCAGCGCTGATGAACGGGTGGTGTTATTAAGCAGTTTTGAGGTCAGCCTGTTGATACAGGCCAAGCGCCGGCCATTTTTTTATTTATTCCCCATCCTGGATAATCGACCCATGCGGCTGCCGTCCTATGGGGTAGATTTATTTAATACACATTCTCAATTAAAACAAGCCTTAGATGATTTAGCGTTTAGCCGGCCAGCCTATGTTTTTATGGAGAAAATAATGTTAGCAAACCCGGTGCCTGCGTGGTATCAGGAAAATGCTCCGGGGTTAATTGAGTTGTTGCGTTATTTACGCGCCCACTACACGGTGGTTGAACAAGGGCAATACCTGGTGGCTTTAAAAAGGTTATAAGTGTTGATACTGCAGATATTTTCGTTCGTATATAAAGACTTATCATATTGCATTTAGGAATGATCTGGGGTATATTAAGGCATCTTTATGAAAATTCTTTGGATCATCGATACATTTTCAATTATTGAACCCATGGGAACCCTGCAATTAGCCGCTATTTTAAAGGCGGGGGGGCATCAAAATGTTGTTTGCGCGATTGATGATGGGGATGTATTCCGCAAGATTGAAGAAAACCGTATTGATGCGATTGCCTGTTCCTTTATGTCTACGGAAGCGGGTAATTTTAATACCCTGATTAAAGAAATCAGGGATGCTTACCCGCGTATCCCCATTATTGCTGGCGGCCCGCACCCGACGTATTACCCTCAAATCATTGATAAATGGCCGCTTGATGCGGTAGTTGTTGGTGAAGGTGATCATGTGATCTTGCCGTTATTAGAGAGCCTGTATAATGGCCAAGATTTTTCGCATTTAAAGAATGTTCATGGCAAAACCTTTAAGAATCCCCAAGGCAACTTGGTTGAAGACTTAGACACCCTGCCTTTTGCAGACCGCAGCTTGGTTGCAGATATTGCCCCTTTTAAATATATCCCCATGAAGTCTTTTTTTGCCACCCGAGGGTGTCCGTATTCGTGTTCGTATTGTTTTAATAGTGCGTTTAATAAAATGCATAAGGATAAAGGGGAGGTGCTGCGCCGCCGTTCAGTTGAGAACTTAATTCAAGAATTAGAGCAGGTGAAAAAGAATTATAAGACTGATTTTGTCCGTTTTGGCGACGACACCTTTGTGATGAAGTATGATGCGTGGACGGAAGAATTTTGTGATAAATACCCCAAGCGGGTGGGGATTCCTTTTTATTTCTTGATTCACCCTAATTTAGCCAGCGAGGAATTAATTAAAAATTTAAAACGGGCGGGATGTCATTCCATTATGTTGGGGATTGAATCAGGCAATGAACAGGTGCGGCGCAAGGTGCTTGACCGCTATGTCGCGGATGCAACGATTAAGAAAGCATTTTCGCTGTATCGTAAATACGATATCAAGGTCTTTAGTAATACAATCTTAGGGTTACCTGAAACAACAATAAAAGAAGATTTGGAATCATTGAATTTCACGCTGGATTGCCGTCCTTTTTATTCCGGGTTTACCGTATTTACGCCATTTCCCGGAACAGCCTTGGGCGAATATTCAAAAGCCAAGGGTTATGTGAAGGGAAGCGATGATTTTGCAGAGAGCTTCCCTATTTCCATGCAATCAGGTTCTATGCTTAATACCATTACGGATCAACAGCGTTCAATTCACCGCAATATTCTGGTTTTAGCTCCGGTGGCTAATTTGTTTCCTTTTTTACGCAACATCATTGTTAATCAATTGATTTATATGAAACCAAATGTCATTTTTGACATGATTGGTTTTGTTGTACGCAATTACTGCAATATGAAGATTTGGCCATTTAGCAAATCGTTATATACCTTTGTGCAGATATTTAATAAGGTCGTGCGTATTGATAAGAAGAATTATACGCGTCGTCCGAAATCCATAGCCCCTGCATCCACTAGGGCGTTAGATACGTTTGAGCAAGAACGTGTGCATGCGACCCAGATTACATAGTGCCTTGTGGCAATATTCCTCGAACAGGTATGTTTATTAATCCCACAGCAATAGGTGTTAAGCGTGAGTAACATAGCATTATATATAGCTGCCTTATTAGGGGTAGTTTTAGAGATAGTAGCGGTGGTGGCGCATATTTTTTCCTACATACCGATTAATTGGGGAAGGCCGTTACCGGTTGGTTTGCAGCCTGAGCGGGAACTAAGTTTTTATTTGTTGTTCCTAATCTTGAGTGTTGCAGTGGTGGGGATAGCGTTGCGGTTTTATAATCCACTGGAATTAAGTGCAGCGGCGCTTCGTCGATGGCGTTTTTTTTGTTGTTTAGAGGCAATCGTGCTTGCCTTGATTGCCTTTTGCTTCTTTAAATGGGTTTCTTATGCTTATCCATTTTATCCTGTTTTGTCATACGAGAATCCAGCATGGGTAAGGCCTTTCTTTTATATGGTGTTGGCGTTTTCTGTATTATCGAAGATTTTCTTTGTTGAATTATTTAATTTAAGCGAGGGGCTTGGCCGTTTGGTTCTTCCTGTTTATGTTAAACGTTTAGGTGAGGGCTTTGGGGCCATGGCCGCATTAGGCCTGCTATGGCCTAAGACATCAGCAGTGCTAGCGCTTAATCACCTATATGATGGTAATCATGGTTTGGATTTCTGGTCGATGCGGTTGGGTATTGAACCAGCGGATATTATTTTGTTGATGGTCTTGCTTGTTTGGGGCATCGGGGTTGGCTATTATGTTTTATTGCGTCGCCTGGGGCTTGGGATTTTATGGGCCGCAGGGGCAGTCCTATGCGCTGCCAATATTATCCTTTTTAGCGTCGATATGAAGCCGTTGTGGCTGATTCCAACGGATTTTAATCCCTTACTGTTTTGGCAAGGCTTGGATAATTGGCCGGTGTTTAAACCGCTCCAGGTCCGTCAATTCTTGCCGTTCTTCCTTAATTTAATTATTCCCTGTTATTTTCTATGGCATCTTATTGATGTTATTGCGCGCAGGCCAAACCCTTTTAAAGAAGCTCGTTTTTATGCTGCCATAGCTGCCTTGGTGGTGCATTCATTTAGCCTGTCATCATCGATGGTTGGGGCGTATCGTTTTTCAGCCATTTTCTTGATGGCATTGTTGGGTCGAGATTTAATCATGTTGATCAATCCGTTGCCGCTTAAGCGGCAACGCTTATTGGCTATTACCTGGTTTTTAGCCGCAGGCCTTTTTTTAATAACGAATAGGGTGTTCTTGGTTTATCCGGGGATTTTTAATCCGTTGGCGGAATACGAAGCTGAGCGCCGTTGGTATGCAGGCATGATGCAATTTGCCCCTGAGGCTCAATTGATTAATAAATTAACACGTCCAGGCGAACAGGTATTGATTTTGGCGGATCAATCAAGGGCGTTGCTAAAAGCAGCTGGCCGGCAGCCGTACCATAAAAATAAACCATTGTACCGTTCCCAGGTTGCAGCCTTGCGCTTGGAGGGAAAATTAAATTTTATATCAAAGGCTGAATTCTTAAGGTGGTTTGAATATGTTCAACAGCATGCACCGCATTATATTTTTATCGGTCAAGATATTTTAACCAGGCGCGGCCAATGGGCGCAAGGCAGTGGTATGCTGGTATTGCTAGATTATGTGGATCGTTATTACCAGCCGGTAGAACAAGCAGGCCGTTTACAGGCTTTTGAATTAAAGGGGATAAAGTGACAGGGTTTAAATCATTTGTATTAACAACAGCAGGTCGCGCGGGCATCTTGGGCCGTTTAAGTTTGGCGGTCTTGATGGAGAGCCTCCAGTGGTTGATTATAGCGGCGGTGATTTCGCATTGGGTGCCGGTTGACACATCTTATTTTATGGAACGCGCTTTTGATAAGATGAAGGAAGGTTTCTTCTTAACACGGCAGGTTTCGCTTTACCGTTTCTTTGGTGCAATTACCTTTGTCTTAGCCTTAATTGCTTGGCGATTATTTGCAGCAAAACTTGATGATGGTGACTTTAGGCGGCGTTTAAATATCTACCTGGGCTTTAATGCTGTTTTAATTATTATTCAGGTAGCAGGCGTATTTCATTTGATGGTTCATCAGCAGCCAGCCTGGGCGTGGAGTTTATTATATGCAGGCATAGCCTTCGCCGTCTTACTAAGAATGTTGTTGCCATGGTTAACATCAGCATCCGCTTTTGAAAGCGCCATGAGGTGGCTCAAAAGGCCCTATGTGTCAGACGGTATTAGCTTAGGGGCGTTGACAGCCCTGGTGTGTTTAATTCCTGCTGTTAGCCATCAATTGCCTTTGGCGATGATGAATGTAGCGTGTTTCTATATAGCCCTTCGCCTATGGGGCCTTCATCCGGGCATAGCTTTTATGGCATCGCTGATGATGGGTAAATGGATATTTTGGAATTTGGGCTTAAGCCCAATGGCCAAGCTTGATGCGGTTGTTTTATTATTGATGGGTTTATATGAAGTTAGGCAGAAAACAATATTCTTAATAGCGGCGGCCGTGATGGCAGGTCTATGGCTTTGTATCAGTCCGTGGCAGGCGATGGGTATCAGCGCGGCGGTTAGCGTATATGCTTTATTAAGGCTGAAGGTAGCGCCGGTGCAGAAAAAGGCGTTGGTTAAATTAGCCATGATGATGCCGTGGCTGTTGGTTGGTTTTGCTCTTTTAGGAGGAATAGCTAAGCGGGATGAATGGTTCTCGCTATTGGGGTTATTGTCGCGTGTATTGAATGCGGATAAGGCCTTGCCGTGGTATGCGCCGTTATATCAACATCAATTTTTTGTGGTGGCCTTAAGCTGGATAAGTGCTGTTATAAGCCTCTGTATGCTGCTGTGTGCCTGGGCTCGTTATCAAGGCAATAGTTTAAGTTCCCGTTGGTGTTTAGGTTTATTAGCCAGCTTCATGTCCTTGTTCCAATTAACGGTGTATGTGCTTGATCCGCAGGTGGTGAATTTATACCTTGGGTTATGGCCAACCGCTATTTTATTTGGCATTGTTGTGCAGGGGGGCGTTTTGTTGTGGAAGGAACCAGCCCGGTGGCCAGGGCTAAGATCGAGTTTGGCTTGGGCGTGGGTATTGCTGGTGGCCTGTGTGCAGTGCTTTGTTGTGATGGCGGCGTTAAGATGGATGACCCCTTCAATGGAAATAAGGGCTTATGTGGGTGGTTTGCTTATTTTAATTTTGGGATGGGTGGTAGGGGTTTATTATTATCAACGCTATAAAATAACACGCGTGCCGCAGGCGTGGTTTATTTTAGTCGAAACAGTGTTAACGGCATTGATGTGCTGTGCATTGTGGCAGATGACGATTTATGGCAATCGATCCCGTCTGGCTCCCACGGCGTTGGTGGTGTTAATAGCGATCGGATTATTGCACAAGATTTTTTATCGCCCCATCAAGGATTTTTGCTGGGGCGTATTTAATGGTCTTTTAGACGTGGCGTTGCGTAGGCCGGTGAGAATTGCTGCTGATGCGGTATTGATCGTTTTTATCGGGTTATTGATTTATGTGCCTGATCCTGAAGCGGCGGTGGCTAAGATGTTTATGGGAGAGCACTTTCATCATTATGATTTCATGGTGATGGGGCCGGCCTTTGCCTGGCATATGGGGCAGATGCTTTTTGTCGATTCTTTTTCTACCTATGGTTTTGGCATGCCGTTAATTATGGCCCGTTTGGCTGAAGTTTTTGGAGGGTTTGGGGATCTCAGTGTTTTTAAATTAATTGTCTTGTTGTGCGTGTTTTCTTATATCAGTTACTATCTTTTCTTAAGGTATTGGCTGGGGAGCATTATATTAAGTTTGGCGGCTATTTTCATGGGCATTAAGTGGCAGATGTTTTATACCCTAGCCTATCCCATGACCTTTACCTATGCGAATTCAACAGCCCTGCGTTTTGGTACGGATGCTTTTTTCTTGTTGATGATGACCCTGCATATCAGCACGCATCAGCGGCGCTATCTTTATGGGGCTGCCCTATGCGCGGGTTTTGCTGCATTCTTTATTTTATCGACGGGAACTGATTTGATCCTTTCTTTTTGGGCGTATCTAACCGTGCACCTGTTGGTAGCGCGGTATCGTGGTTATGTGATTGATCATTTAGGCCAGTGGCCCAAATTGCTTTTTCTGTACATTTTGCCATTGCTGATGGGTTTTATGTTTTATGCCTTGGTAGCCCGCGAACATGCCTTTACGGCGATGTTTTGGCATAACTTGTCAGAGGCTCACCGTTTATTCCTTGACGGGATTGTTTTTAGCGCTTATTTAAGCGGTTGGAAGAATGGGGAATATTTCAATGTGTGGATGGGGTTTGCGCTTCCCTTGCTTGAATTATTTACCGTTGCGTTTATCTTTATAAGGGCATTAACAGGCCGGGGCCAATATAAGGAAATGTTTATCCTGGTGATGGCGGTGTATGGTTATAGCATGTATGCGCATTTTGCTGCTTTAGCGGTGGGCAATAATTATTATATGCGCGCCTTGCCGTATACCTTTGTGCTTTTTTATTGGATTAAGCGGGGGATTGAATGCCTTAAGCCGTCCGCTAGATTAGCAGCGTCACTGGCGGTTTTAGCATTAAGCGCCTTTGCCTTATTTACAAATCATAATTATATTAGTCATCCTAACGTATTTTCTTTTTCCCGAAACCCGATGGTTGATCCGCTTGTTGCAGAACCGCTGCCTGACGGGCGTCCATATTTCTTTCATCAAGAAGCGTTTATTAATGAATCATTTTTAAGGCCAGTTAATTCGGCGGGTGAAAAGGACCAGGGTTTTGTATTTGAATATCAGTTTGCTGATGATGAGAGTTTAAAACGCTATTACCGCCGGGAAAGCGATTTTTCAGCCATTGGCCAGTTTATTGCCTCGTTAACCGACAAAGAGGAAAAGGTTGCATTAATCTCGTCGTGGGATATTCGTATTTTATTGGCCGCGGATCGCCAACCTTTTTTCTACGCCATCCCTATCTTTGGTTCGCGGCCATTGAAGGTGAGGTCTTTTACGGACACGACGATGTACCACAAGGATTTTTTAAATCGGGAAATAGAGCGCATTAAAGAACGTAAACCGCGCCTTATTTTTGTCCAACGCATGTATTTGGACCCAACCATTCCGCGCAAATATTATTATGATACCAATACGGAAGGGCTAATGTTCCTGCTTGAGTATATTACAAGTGAATATGTGCCATACAGGGAAGGCCCGTATATTACGGCGATGATACGTAAAGACCTTAATGAAAAATAACACATTAAATCATTCTTTGGTTTTGGCATGGATTATGTCGTTGAGCCTTCAAGTCGGCATGGCGGCAGGGTTCTTGCTTGCCTGGATTCCTTTAGCAGGGGGTGCAATGGCGGATATCTTGCCTGATTGGCAGGATAGTTTTCGGCTTAAGTGGGATTTAACTATTTATGTGTTGGTGACCATGGCTGCGGTTCTTCTAACGGTGTTGACCTATCAGCGGCGGTTGGGTTTATTAGATGATGAGCAGCACGGCTCAAGGGTGCGTTTACGCGTCACTATTGAGATTGCCTTGACGCTGATGCTATTGGCTAGTGCGTTTAAGATGATGATTTACGACAACAGCCCCATGTTGGCGCAACGGGCCTTTGTGTTGTTGGGCGTGTTGGCGCTGTTGCATAAATTATTTCTTGATGAGTTCTTGTCCTGGGCGGGCAGTTTGAAAGATAAGTTTTTAGTGTGCTGTCCATTTTTATATAAGGAGCAATGTTGGCAATGGGTGAGCCTTATTGGCATTGGTATTCTTATTTATGTGCCTGATTTAGAGAAGGTTTTGGCTTTATCGGTTATTGGAGAACAAGTTCATCATTTAGATTTCTTTGTCATGTCCGCTGGCTTAGCTGCGTGGTGGGGGAAATTGCCTTACGCTGAGGTGATGAGCCAATACGGATTAGGCTTGCCGTTGATTCTGCCTAAATTAGCGGCGGCTTTAGGGGGAAGGTTTGATTATATACAGGTTTTAGGGGTGGTGATGTGGTGGGTGATTGTTTATTTTGCGTTAAGTTTTATCTTGATGCGCTGGTATTTTAAGGATATTGCCTGGGGGCTGATTGGGGCCTTATGGTTTTTTAAGTTACAAATGTTCCATTTTGGCGTAAGCCCCCTAGCCTGGATATACCCATCAACCACGCCTATCCGTTATGGAGCGGATATCTTATGGATGATGGCGCTTTACATATTTTTGCTGAAAGGGCATCGCGTATTGATTTATGCTGCCGCTGTTTATAGCGGTTTTGCTGTTTTCTTGATGAGTTCGTCCGGCCTTTGCCTGATGCTTTCATTTTATGCTTTTATTGTTATTGCGGTGACCGTGCCTGCGGCACGCGAGCAAATAAGATTATCATTTAAGGAAACGCTATTGTGTCTATTGCTTCCGTTGTTAAGCCTTGCCGGATGTTTATTAGCGGCAGGCGGCAGCAAGGTATTTAATCCTGTTTTTTGGAAACACCTGGTTGAGTATATGGAATTCTTTGGGCATGGCCATCCCGGGGGTGTTCTGCCAATGTTTGAAAGTTTGAAATACCGCAATAGCGGGTATGCCTTGATGGGATTTCTGTTGCCGGTGATGTATTTAGGGGCTGTGATTTGTTTGACAATTCTTTTAGCAGCCAGGAAAATAGCTAGTCGCCATTGGATCAGCGTTATTATAGGTATTTATGCCTTGCTTAATTATCAGTATTACATTGTCCGCTCTGCGCAGTCTAGTTTCTTGGTGCACAGCCTGCCGCTTGTCTGGATGGTGGGTATGTTGATGGCGTCAGGGGTAAGGCGATGTGCCCTCGTGCAGCAGCGCATGATTAAGGCAGTTGTGTTGCTGCTTAGTTTATATGCGTTGATGACAACGCATAATTATATCAGTTATCCTAATATGCTTAATCTGTCAGCTAATCCGATGGTTGATATCACCGTTGCCCAGCGCTATCCGGATCGGCAAGGGTATTTTAACCATTTGGTTAAGCCCATCAAGGAAGAAGATAAATTACCCCTTAATTCATTGGGTGATCAAGTGGAAGATATCAGGACGGAAGATGATTTTAAAGATGATGCGGCGCTTAAGGCATATGTCCGCGGGGCATTTGATTTTACTCCTGATGCGGCCTTGATTCAGGCGTTGACCAGGGCGGATGAAGCGGTGGCGGTGCTGTCGAGTTTTGAGACGCGCATGTTAATCCAGGCCAAACGCAAACCATATTTTTATCATATCCCGATAGTAAGTTCTCAACCGATGCGCATGCGCACCTATCCGGCGGATGCTGCGCACTCACCACGTTTCTTGGAAGAAACCTTGGCGCAATTAACTACGGATCCTCCGAGGGTTGTTTTTATGCAGCGGGTTTTCCTGCAGGATAAATTGCCGGCTAGTGCACAGCAAGGCAATGCTGCCATTATTGCATTAGTGGAATATATTAAAACACATTACACGGCAGGGCAAACAGGCCAATACCTGGTTGCCATGATCCGCAACCAAGGGGCTCAGTAACATGGCGATGTTTAATGTTGTTTTACTCACGTCATTGATTAGCCTTGCCTTCGCTTTTCAACTTACCGCTGGGCTTGCCTTTATATTTAGTTTTATCCCCATTGCAGTGCCGGCCTATACCAATGAATTGTTTGCCAGGCATCAACCCTTGGTTATGCCTGAGCGGGAAATGTTCTTATACCGGACCTTTATTTTAATGGCGAGTTTTGTTCAAGGATGGTTTTTGTGGAAACTGCGTGACCAGGCAGGGCTTGAGGGGCGGATTAATTTATTTAAAAAACAATTGTTTGTAGAGGGCCTGTGGGCGTTATTGATGGGGTTTGTTGGTTTTAAGGTATTAATGAATCCTCATGTTCTTTATTTTAAAGTTTTTGCTGGGCTGGTGCTGGTGCTTAATCTATTGCGATTAATTTTTGCTAAAGAAATACGGCATGCTTTATTCAGGATCGACGCTCAATGGCAAGGGTTACGGGGCAGGGCGTATATTATTGACGCGGTGGTCGTCATATTTATTATCAATGCCATTGCGGTTAAAGATATTAATTTATCATTAGGGATGATGTTCATGGTTGATCATTGGCATCACCTAGATACCATGATTACCGCCCCTGCGTGGGCTTTCTTAAAAGGGGGCATTCTTAATATTGATCAGTTTAGTCATTATGCCATTGGCTTACCAGTGGTTTTAGCTGCCATAACAACATCAACCGGCCAATTTACCTATCCTCATTTATTAACGGTCATGATTACCTTAAGCATTCTTTATTATGTGTCTTTTTATTTGCTGGTGAATCAATGGCTGGGGGGGCGGGCGATTGCCGCGGCAGCAGTGGTTTTGCTTATTAAGTGGCAGATGTATCATCCAGGTGTTGTGCCATTTATTTTTAATTACCCTTCAGCTACAAGCTTACGTTTTGGTGTTGACTTGCTTCTTTTCTGGATGCTGTTAATGCATCTGCGTTCAATGCGCGGGTGGTGGTTATGGGCGGCCGCGGGCGTTATTGGCGTTAGTCTTTTTTACATGATTGATACCGGGTTTTACTTAATGGTTGCTTTTATAGGTTATTTGGGGTGCTATTATTTAAGGCAATGCCAAGACAAGCAGATATCCATACATCGATCGATGCTTATGATTCTTGGGTTGATAGGGTTTGCTTTTTTTATTTGTGCGGGAAGCCTTTACCTGGTTCAAGGCAAGGCGTTGTTTAGCCTGGTGTTTTGGCAAAACATGGCTGAACGCACGCAGATTTTTCTGTCAGGGCATGGCAATTTGCCTATATATAAAAGCTTAATGGAGGGAAGGCCTTTTGAGTCTGCCGTCGGGATATTAATTCCATTAATGTATGCCTTGGCGCTATTGGTGGCGGGGTCGTTGTATTGCTGGCGAAAAATTGGAGTGATTCATGCACTGACCTGTGCCATTATTATTTATGGGCTTTGCCTATATCATTATTACATTCTTCGCTCTGCCGACACAAGCTATGATGTGGTGATTATGCCCTTGGTGATGTTATTAGCCTTAGGGGTATATCTTGCCTGCGGACGGTGGCCCGGTTATGCGCAAGTTATCAAGAAGGTTGCTGTAGCGGCGGCCTGTTTTGCCTTGTTAACAAATCATTACTATTTAAATTACCCGCATTGGTTGAATTTTAATAAGGATGCCTATACCCGTCCGTGGGTTCCTATCGCCATGAGCGATGGTTCAAGCTTCTTGAATCATCACCACCGTGCGTGGAGTCCAGCTGTAAAATTACCGGTTAATTCATTAGGTGAGGCAGATGAGCGCCTAATGACAGCGGATGATTTTAAGGATGACAAGGCTTTTGCCCGCTTTGTCTTGCAGGAGATGGATTTCAGCCAGGACGCGGCATTGATTAGCCGCTTGACCCTGCCTGCAGAACGCGTGGCTGTGATATCGAGTTTTGAGACCAAGCTATTGATGCAGGCTGATCGGGCCCCGTTCTTTTATTATTTCCCTTTAGTTGATTCAAGGCCGATGCATCTGCGTATGTGGAATATGACGGCTTTGTGGACTAAGGCGCGGCTTTCGTTAACGTTAACGCAATTGCAGGAAAAGAAGCCTAATTATATTTTTATGGAAAAGGTTTTCTTATCACCTCAAGTGCCCCAAGCCTATCAATTTTTATGCCCGGATTTATTGGTTTTAATTGAGTATATCCGAGGGGGTTATCAGGTTGAGGCCGAGGGGAAATACCTTGCTGCGATGAGGCGTAAGGAATAATCCTACCATTTAAAGGCAACGCCAGTGCGTTGGCATTGTTTGCAGATAGGCATGGCGCCCCGTCCCTTGGTTGTCATGGTGTGGCGGGTGGCGATGGCCTGAGGGCCGTTCCAAATATCTTTAACCTTTGTTTCACCGATCTTATATGTTGTATAGGGTTTCATCTTGCTCCAAATAACCCCTTCACAGCATTGCAGGATATCCCCATTAAAATTAACTTGCATCGCCTTCCATAACCAGTCGCAGGACATGTTGAGGGTATCCGTAGGCAGCGGAGTTTCCTTATCTTCTAATCCGCCGCGGGGATTGCCGGCGCGGGAATTTAGCAAGAGTCCATTGCTTTTGCAGAATTTCCGGATTAAGGGGAATTGATGGAAATTATAGTTATAGGAAATCCAATCAATTAAGATGACGGCATTTGAACCAAGCTCTTTTTTAATACGCGTTACCATCAGGATATTTTCTTTTAATTTTTCTACGTCTCCATAGCGAATTTGAACAGAGTAGATGTCTTGGGTAAAACCGCTTAATTGGATTTTAATAAAATCAATGCCGGTGCTTAAGATATCCCGCGCAATTTGTTCAGTAAACAATAGGCCGTTGGTTGAGATCATGGTCATGACCTTGCGTTGTGAGGCAAAGCTAATGACAGGCGCAAGGTCTTTATATAAAAGCGGTTCTCCGTTGGTGTATAGCACGGCGATCAAAACATCATCTTTAACCTGGTCAATAATATCCATGGCCATTTCAGCAGGCATTTTTCCTTTTGGGATGCTGCCAATCGATTCTGCTTCGGGATTAATGTTATAAATCCGCCCTTTCGCATCGCGGCAAAATAAACAGCCGGCATTACATTCATTCCAAAGCTCAAGGCTTAAGACAAAGGGGGCGGCGGCAGATTTATCCCATTTCAGCAGGTAGGCGGTGGAGCAGATGAATACATTCCATAATTTGCGTAAGGTAACCTTGCCGACTAATAGTGCGGTAATGAAGAGTTTAAATTTAAGGAAATAATAATGATTGTGTTTAGGTGTCTTGCTTTTGGAAACCATAGGTAGAGCTAACGATATAGTTAGGCCTCATTTTGCCTTGTTCATGGACAGAGTTTAAGTATAAGCCGATCATCCCGATGCAAAATAATTGCACCCCGCCAATAAAGAGGATGGCAATCATTAGTGCTGACCATCCGGGAACGGCATGGTTGGTTGCTTTTTGATACAGGGTGTGGATAACCAATAAAACATCAATGAGAATAGCAGCTAACCCGCAGTAAGACGCAATTTGTAAGGGGACGGATGAAAAATTGACGACAGCAGCATTGAGGAAATTACTAACTGCTTTGCGCCCCAGGATAAAGAATTTACTTTTTCCAGCAAAGCGTGCTTCACGGTCATAGGGGACAAAGATTTGTTTAAAGCCAACCCAGGAAACCAGGCCGCGCATGAAGGGTTTGTTTTCTTTTAATTCCAACAAGTGATTTGCTACCCGGCGAGACAAGAGTTTAAAGTCACCGGCTTCTTGGGGGATGGGGACGTTTGAGTAGCGGTTAAGTATTAAATAACCGATCTTGGTTAAGAACATCTTAAAGCTGCTTTCGCCTTTGCGTGAGCGGCGGGTGGTATGAACAACGTCAGCTTCCCTGTCTTGCTGCCAAGCGTGGATCATGGCAGGTATAACTTCCGGCGGGTCTTGTAGGTCTGCATCCATATAAATCATGGCATCGCCTGAAGCGTACTTCAAGCCTGCCATGACGCAGGGGGCCACGCCGAAGGTGCGGGACATGGTGATGATTTTAATATCGGTTGTGCCAAGCGCCAGGTTATGCAGGATGGTTAAAGAGTTGTCATTGGAGGCGTCATTAACAAAAATTAATTCATAATTCTTCAGTATGCCTGATTGTTGAAGTTTATGCATCACGTCGCGGGTGCGGCGGACTAATTCCGGCAACACGTCTTCTTCATTGCGGAAGGAGAAGATAATGGATAGGCAGGCAATTTCTTTCATATGGCGTATTCTAGGCGGTTTTAAATTTAAGCACAAGAAAGAAATTAATGCAATTGGTGTAATCGATTAAAAATTAGTCTTTCCTAAAAGGGGATAATTGATTATATTAAACATCAATTAATTAACGGTTGATGAGTCAATAAATAGAAAGGCTTTACGTATGAATGCACCGCAAGAAAACTCGCTAGCCAAGGCAGTACCGGAAGCTGTTATCGCCGCTGAGCCTAAGGTTTCGCTGGATGATTTTAAGAAGTTCAAGTTAGTGGTTGCCCAAATAAAGGAAGTGAAGGAACACCCTAACGCAGATAAGTTGTATGTGATGCAGGTGGATACAGGCAAGGATGTCCGTCAAATTGTAGCAGGTATCCGCAAGGCGTATACGCCGGATCAATTGGTTGGTCGTCGTGTGATGTTGATTGCAAACTTAGAGCCAGCAGTTATCCGTGGCGAAGCATCTCACGGGATGTTATTAGCCGCCTCAGATGAGTGCGGTACCTGCCTGCTTGGGTTAGAGCGTGATTTAGCCTTAGGTAGCATTATTAAATAATAAGGCATGACGTACATCTAAAGGGGATATCATTGCGGCCAACGGTTATTATCTTATCAATTAGTTCCGATATAGGCGCCTATCTTGCGCAGGAATATTTACGCCAAGGCTATCGGGTGATTGGCACCTACCGCCATTTGCCGCCCAACACGTTTAAGAAATCAGTTAATTGCCTGCTTTACCCGCTTGATATTCACGTGCCGCTGAGTGTTAAGCGGTTTATTGCTAAGCTTAAAGATCAGGGCATTAAATGGGACACGGTTATCTCATGCGTGGGGGAGCCGAGGCCATTACAGGCCTTTTTCAAGGCTGACCTTAATCAATGGGCTGCATCGGTTGAAATTAACAGCGTTGATCAATTAAAGGTTATTCATGGGTTATATCCGCTGCGTGTTAAGAAAAGCAATGTGGTGTTTTTTGCGGCGGGCGGCACCAATAATGCCGTGATTGATTTTTCTGCTTATACGATCGGAAAAATCATGTTGATGAAGATGTGTGAGTTTTTGGATGCAGAAAATCCAGACATGAATGTGTTTATCGTCGGCCCTGGCTGGACAAATACAAAGATACAAGGGCTTATTGCTAATGATCCCAAGGCAGGTAAGGCGCGCAGGCAAGAAACCTTGGCAAAGTTAAAAGCCAATCAAGGCACGCCCTTAGGAGATATTTTTACCTATATCGAGTGGCTTTGCCGAGCAGGTAAGGCGGTGGCGGGAGGAAGGAATTTCTCCGTTGTGTATGACCCTTGGAAAAAGGGTAATGGCTATGCGCTTAAACAGGCGTTATTAAAGGATCAGGGCATGTATAAGTTAAAACGCCACCGCAATGATTTCTCTCTTATGGAGAAGGCTTAAGATGGTTGATTTAATGCTGGCTGTAGTTGTTTTTGCGGTGGTGGCGGCGGTTCATTTAATGATTTGCCGCCGGCGGGCAAAGGGCAAGCTTTATGTGCGGGAATTGTTGTGCCTATCCCTGGTGGGTTTGGCGGTAAGTCTTACGTTATCATTTGTTTTACCTCAAGCAGTTTTTGTTGGTCCCCGTCTTATTTTAACAGCAGCAGTTTTTTATATCTTGTTGATTCCAGCCTACCTATGTTTTTATGTGTTGACCTTACTGGTCAGCCCTTCTAAGAAGATTTTAAGTCTTTTGGCGCAAGGCGCATTATCAAAAACTAAAATTCATCAGGCCTTAGCTGTCGAACAATTTGTACAAAGCCGTTTGGCTGATTTAATTGCATCTGGGATGGTTCGGGATGAAGGACGGCTTGTGTTAACGGTGCAGGGAAGGGTTTCGTATTCATTGGCCTGTTTATTTGAAGCCTTCATCGGTCGTGGGAAGGGGGGGTAGTGATGCCTATTGACCTTGCCGTGTTGATAGCTGCCGCTGCTGGTTTAGGTGCAGTATTGCTTTATCAAGCCATTGCCTTTCGTCGGGTAAAGGATGGGGCATTATTTAATGTTTTAATAGCAAGCATGGTGTGTGGTTTGTTGCTGTGCGCTGCTGTTGGTCTTTGGTTTGCGTTGGCAATGGGTTTATTATTAATTGAGGCGATGGTTTTGGTTGTTGGCGCGCTGTTGTTGACAGGGTTGGTCAGCTTTGTTTATATCCTTTGTCTTTTTGGGCCATGCACAACGTCGGTGCGTATTCGTCTATTAAGGGAAATAGGACAAGATTCCAAGGGAATTACCCGAGAAGCGCTAGCGGCGTCTTATAACGACCGGGTAATTTTAGATTTGCGTTTAGAGCGGCTTATGGGAAGCGGTGATCTTGCCTTGCGGGGTGATCAATATGTGCTGGTGCGCCGGCGTAATGTGTTTTTCTTTATGGAATGCGTTGCGGATGCAATGAAAACATTTATTCATAAGGGTTAAGATGGCAGGATTTCAATTAAAACAATTTGTTCCATCAGCTGTTTGCCTGGCCTGTGATGGGTGTTGCCGTTTTAAGAGTGCGGATAGCGCATGGCGTCCGCGTTTGGGGGCTTTGGAAAAAGCAGAAATGGCAAATGCAGCCGCAGGCCAATTTGTCGACGACAATAATTATATTAAGACCATTGAAGATTGCGGCAATCAGCTTTGCCGTTTCTTTAATAAAACAGATTCTACCTGTCAGGTCTACGCGAAGCGCCCCTTTGAGTGTGCCCTCTATCCTTTTATTCTTTCACAAAGCGCGCAGGGGGTTGCGGTGTATGTTCACCTAGCCTGTCCCTATGTGCAGGATATGCAGGCGGACCCAGCCTTGCAGGCATATGTTGATTATTTAAGGCAGTTTTTTAATGCGCCAGCAACAGTTGAATTTTTAAAGCGCAACAGCAGTTTATTGCATGATTACACGCCGTTTGAGGTGGAATTACAATATTTATTTATTATTGAAGGATTAAAGATTTGAGCAAGATTGCTGCATTATTAGCTCAGCAAGAGTTATTCAATCGGTATGTGTCAGTCGAAGCCCGACCCCTCGCTGCCTTTCATTTTTCTTCTATTGTTGCCTGGAGTGATTTCTTTGATTTTAATTTTGAGATTATTGATGAGCGGCTCTGTGTTTTTGCGTCGCATGAGCCAGGCACCTTTCTTTATTTGCCGCCTTTAGGCGGTGCTCTTAGTCAATTGACGGTTGATGCCTGTTTTGAGCGGATGGGGCCGGTGTCGATAGGCCGGCGGGTGGCCCGTATTGAGAATTTGGCGGCGGGAGATCTTAACGGCTTAGATTTGGGAAGGTTAGACTGCCGGCAAAAAGCAGACGAGTACCTTTACCGCAAGGCAGATATTGTTATGATGGCGGGCCATGGGTATAAAAGTCAGCGGCATGATATTAACCAGCTGCATAAGAGGCATCAGGTGCAGTACCTGCCGTATTTGCCGCAGCATTTGGATCAATGCCTTGATTTATATGCGCGGTGGTCAGCTAACCGACGTCAGCACAGCGGCGATGTGGTGTACCAGGCTATGTTGGAAGATAATGCCAAGGCGCATCATTTAATACTACAGCATCAGGATTTATTAGGCCTTGAAGGCAGGGTGGTGATGGTTGAGGGGAAGCTTTGTGCATATTCCTTTGGATATCCCTTGAATGCAGGCACATTTTGCGTATTATTAGAAGTGACTGATTTAGCCATTAATGGTTTAAGTGCTTTTATCTTCCAACAGTTTTGTGCAGATCCTTGTTGGCAGAATTTTGAATATGTTAATACGATGGATGATTTTGGTTTGCCTAATGTGGCCCGGGCCAAGCAAGCGTATCACCCGTTGCAATTAATTCCCTCATATACAATTTACCCGCGTGCAGTTAAGGCGCGGTAAAGCTGCAAAGGATTAAGTAAAAATGGACATTCGCCAGGCAGAATTTATTGTGTTTGATGTTGAGACAACGGGATTGTCTGCAATCGGCGGCGACCGTATTATTGAAATTGCTGCCGTTAAGGTGCGTGCAGGGCAGGTGGCGGAAGAATTTTATTCCTTGGTTAACCCCAAGCGTGCTTTATCTGCTGAAGCGATGCTGATTAACCAGATTACTGAAGATATGGTGGCTAATGCGCCGACTTCAACGGTGGTTTTGCCGCAATTAATTGATTTTATCGGCGGTGGATGTGTGGCTGGGCATAATGTGCGTTTTGATTTGGGTTTTGTGGGGTATGAGCTATCTTTAATTGGCCGCCGGTTTAAAGATGATACGCCAGTGGTAGATACATTAAAGATGTCACGGGAATTATTGCCTTATCTAAGCAGTCACAAACTAGCCTATATTGCCCGATCCCTGGGGATTAGCATTGGTGAAACCCATCGGGCCATGGCTGACGTTAAATTGACAGCGCAGGTGTTGTTGCGGTTGATGGATATGGCTGCTGAAAAGAATCTGGATAAGGTGGGCAAATTCCTAGATCAATTTGGTGTTGAGAAACCAAGTTTCAAATTAAACCAGGTGTCCCAAGCCTCCCTTTTCTAATTAAGGGGACACAATACTTAATTCCCCGGTGTAATGAATAAAGTCTACCGACGTCATTTAAAATTAAATTATTCCGCAGTTGATATCTTCAAGCGTTTAGGGTCGCAGAAGAACCTTTTTTTCTTAGACAGCAGCCTTTCGGGCGCCCACGCACGGTTTTCCTATTTGGGTTTTGATCCTGTTGAAATTATTCAGGGCAAGGATTTGGCTCAATTAAAGCAAGCTTGGGGGAAACGCCGTTTACCGTTGAGTGAGGGGCATTTTCCCGCCGGAGCTGTGGGGTATTTGGGCTATGATGGGCGAATTTGGTTTTGACTTTACGATGGTATTATCAGCATTGACCATCAGCTCAAGACAATTATTTTAAGTGCTTTATCCAGGCGGCGGCTCGGTATATTGGAAGCGGCGATTAATGCAGCTGTTTTGCCAAGCGCGGCCGCATCCTTTAAAGGGCGGTTATCTTTTAAAAGCAATTTTACCAAGGCTGAGTATCTAGCCGCTGTGCGCCGTGCTTTAGTTCATATTGGTCGCGGTGATATTTATCAAATTAATCTTTCCCAGCGCATCGATGTGCTCATTAAGCATTGGCATAGGTATGCGGATGCGGCGATTATTTATGATCAATTGCGTCATCAATCTCCGGCGCCATTCGGGGCTTTTTTAGATGACGGCCAGCAGTGTATTTTAAGTGCTTCCCCGGAACGTTTCGTGCAGTTGCGTAAGGGCATCGCCCAGGTTAGGCCGATGAAAGGCACTAGGCCTCGGGGGGAGAATGCAACGGAAGATGCCCGTCTGAGGAAGGAATTGATTTCTTCGTCTAAGGAAATTGCCGAGCTGTTGATGGTTACTGATCTTGAGCGTAATGATTTGGGGCGTGTTTGTGATTATGGGTCGGTGAAGGTTAAGGCTATGCGGACGATTGAAGAATATGCGACGGTTTTTCAAGCCACATCAATGGTGGAGGGGCGGCTGCATAAGAGTTTTGACCAATTCGATTTATTAAAGGCGGTTTTCCCCAGCGGTTCAGTGACGGGTTGCCCAAAAATTACTGCGACTAGGATTATTAAGGCATTGGAGAAAGGCTCCCGCGGGTTATATACAGGAGCTTTAGGTTACATTAGTTTCACCGGCAGCATGGATTTCAATGTTTTGATACGCACGTTGTTTTTACAAAAAGATAAAATCACTTTTCATGTTGGCGGTGGTATTGTGGCTGATTCCAAACCACAAGCGGAATGGGAAGAGACCTGGGTTAAGGCGCGCGCCATGCAGGAAGCGTTACGTAAGGTGTTTGCTCGATGAAAAAAATAGTAATATATGCCGACGGTAAATATATAAAGGTTAACCCGCAGGTGGCAGAGGCATTTACGCCGGGTCATTTTAAAGCGCGCGGTGTTTTTGAGACCATGCTGGCCATGGGGGATCAGGTTTTTGATGTTCCCGCACATATTGGCCGTATGCAAAAGGGATTAAAGCAGATGCGTATCGCTTTTAACGCCAAGGGCTTACCGGCTATTATTCAGCGGGTGGTGAAGGCTAATGGTTTTTGCTATGCGCGGGTGCGTGTGGTGGTTTGGCAGGAAGTCAAGCAAACCCATGTGGCGGTGATGGCTATCAGGCAGGTGATGCCCGTAGATAAAAAGTTAAAGGTGTGTTTGGTTAAGACTAATCGTGTGGCGAACAGCCGGTTGGCTAATACGAAGTCACTGGACTATCAATTATTTGCTGATGCTTATCAACGCGCCCGTTCAAGAGGTTTTGATGAAGCGCTTTTATTAAATGCACGAGGTGCTATATTTGAAGCTAGCCGTGCTAATATTTTTTGGTTTAAGGATAGGGTGCTTTATACGCCGCCATTATCTTCAGGGTGTTTAAATGGTATCACGCGTCAAGCCTTGCTTCAGCAAGCGCGTAAATTGGGCATTCCCTGCCGGGTAAAGAATTTAACTGTAGAAGAGCTAAAGAAGGCAGACACCGTTTTTCTAACAAATTCCCTTTCAGGTATTAAAATTTTAGCGACTCCGTTCTTGCCGTTAGCGGAATAACCCAGTATAATGTTATATATATGTATCAATTAATTTTCCTAATAGTGTTTTTTGCCTTACCGGCGCATGCCCAGATTGCTGGGGAGTTTGCCGCAGCGCCGGCTCAATGGCAATTAACCTTGGATGTGATTAAGACCAAGGCGCAGACCTTATTGGTGCAAAACAAGGAATTAGCTGCCCAGCACGAAGACCTGCAGGCGCAGTTAGCGCATACGCAGGAGATGATCAATCAACAGCAGTCCGCTAATGCGGATTTACGCCGCATGTTAAAAGAGCGTAATGGGCGGACAGATCAGCAGATTGCCTTAGAACAGCTGAAAGCGCAAATCAAATCAATTAAAAATGAGGTGGCTGGTGCTGAAGAGAAATTAGGTATTTGGAAGAAAAAATTAGCAGATGTGGAGCGAAAGATTAATTTACAAAAACTTAAATTATCTGAATTTCAGCTGCGTCAAGATCAGCAAGAAGTGCAGGCAAAATTAAGCGAAGCCTTGCAAGCACCGGCGGCAGTTAACGAGGAGGCGGCTGCACAGCTTAATGAGGTGCGCAAACAATTGGAGGAAGCTAAGTCACAGGAAGCTTTCTTGGAAAATCAAATTGCAGGTTTAAAGGATAATAAAGTAGCGTTGGCATCACAGCATAATGTGTTGGATGAAGAAAATCGGACGTTGAGCAATCATTTAGAAGAATTGCGCCAGCAGAAGATTCAGCGTGAGAAGGCGGTTGCTCAGGCCAAGGGTGCATCAGCGGCGTATAAAGACAGGTATTATCAATTAAAAAAGCATAAAGCACTGCTTGAAGGGCAAATACGCAGCTATGAAGTCAAGGCGGCTTTGCTGAAGAAGTCAATCGTTGATTCTAATTTGCCATGGCCGGCTCAGAAAAAACGCATCATTCATGAGATGGTTCAGGAAGATGCGCGCAATAGTCAATTGCGTGAAAAGATTACAGATATTCGGGAAGATATTAGCATTTTACGTGAGGGCGTGACGCGCATGGAGCGTCGGATTAGCGCCGTTGAAGAAAAAAGCAATAAGCCTAAGCAGGGGGGATCATGAAGAAGATATTAGTAGAATCGCCAGCAGCAGTGCGGGCCTTGATTGAGGTGTCAATTACGCCGCAAAAGGATGTTGGCTTTGATAATATTGCAGAGCGGATTTACAGTTATCCGGAAGTTAAAAGTTGTTATTTGGTTTCCGGTGGGTATGACCTCTTGGTGGTTGTTGAGGGCAATACCATCCAAACGGTGGCGGATTTTGTGGCGGCCAAGTTGTCCTCGATGGCTAATGTGAAACAAACGACGACACATTTTCTGTTGCGCAAATATAAAGAAGAAGGCCAGGTGTTTAAGCAGCCCAAACACGAAAAACGGCAAAACATTTCGTATTAAAATAATTGGAGTTTAAATTGAGAATTTCTAAAGTTGTAGACCATGTTGCCCCTTCAGGAATCCGGGCATTTTTTGATTTAGTATTGGGGATGAAGGATGTCATATCGTTAGGCGTAGGCGAACCTGATTTTGTCACCCCTTGGCATATCCGTGAGAAAGCGATTAATTCCCTTGAGCAGGGCTATACGTCTTATACGTCTAATAAGGGCATGATTGAGTTGCGCCGTGAGATTGCGGCATTCCTCAAGAAGCGGCACAAACTTGAGTATGACCCTGAAGAAGAAATCCTTATTACTGTTGGTGTTTCTGAAGCGCTTGATTTAGCCATGCGGGCTATTTTAAATCCGGGCGATGAAGTGATTATCCCCGAGCCATGTTATGTGGCCTACGGGCCGGTGGTGGAATTAGCAGGCGGCACGCCGGTATTTATTTCAACGGTTGTTGAGCGTGAATTTAAGGTCTCTGTAAAGGACATTGAAGCAAAGATCACTAAGAAGAGCAAGGCCATCCTGCTTAATTACCCTTGTAATCCGACGGGCGCATCCTACACTAAGGCGGAATTGCAAGCGTTAGCGAAGGTGATCAAGAAACATAATTTGATTGTCTTAAGCGATGAGATTTATGATGAGCTGACCTATGATTTTGACCATACGTCAATCGCGGCGTTAGAGGGTTTGCAGGGCCAGACTATTTATTTAAACGGATTTTCCAAAGCCTATGCCATGACTGGATTTCGTATTGGTTATGCTTGTGGGCCATCGGATATTATTGGCGCGATGACCAAGATTCACCAATACACCATGCTGTGCGCCTCCATTACAGGCCAAATGACGGCTATTGAAGCGTTAAAGAGCGGGATGCAGGATGTTCAGGCGATGAAGAAAGAATATAATCGACGCCGCGATTTTATGGTGAAGGCCCTAAATGACATAGGGCTTAAATGCCATAAGCCACAAGGCGCTTTTTATGTTTTCCCTTCGATTAAATCAACCGGCCAATCATCCATTGATTTTGCTAAGAATTTATTGCAGGAACAAAAAGTAGCCTTGGTTCCAGGCGTTGCTTTTGGTGCTTCCTGCGGGGAGCATGTGCGCATTTCCTATGCATCAAGCTATGATAATCTCAAAGAAGCGGTGCTTCGCATTGAACGCTATTTAAAAAAGAAATAGAAAGGGTCATCGATGAGGAAAGAATATACGCCAAAGGCACCGCGTAAGAAAGATGACATCGAGTTTGAAATTGCTTTTTATGAATCAATCCTTAAGGATGCCCCGGATTTTATTGAGGCGCTTTCAGCCATTGGTGATTTATACACCAGGGCAGGACTTTGGCAAAAAGGACTTGATGTCGATGTCAAGCTATCCAAATTGCGCAGCGATGACCCGATGGTTTTTTATAACCTAGCCTGTTCCTATGCCCTGTTGGGTCAAACGCGTACAGCTTTATCGACGCTGACAAAGGCGATAGAATTTGGTTATGATGATTTTGAGTATTTGCGCAACGATGTCGATTTAGAAAATCTGCTTAAGGACGAGCAGGTGCTGGAATATATTAAGCAGGTTGAAAAAAAGAAGATTAAGGGAACACGTGCCTAAATAGCGATGAACGCAGGCGGGGATGGCAAACATTGTTCAGCCCAGAGATGCCCGTACAGTCTTCTCTAATTTTAGAAGTAAACATTGAAGACTGTAATGGGACATCAAAGGGCATTCACAATATTTGCCAACCCCGCCTGCTTCTATTTATGACATGCAAAGTATTAACAAGGAGAAGGATATGAGTTTAGTTGTTTTAGGAACAGTGGCTTTAGATCACGTGAAGACACCATCAGGGGCTAAGAAGGATATGTTGGGCGGTTCTGCAGCGCATTTTGCCATGAGTGCCCGGCTTTTTACTGATGTGCATTTAGTTGCCGTTGTTGGGCGTGATTTTCCGCAAAAGCATTTAGATTTTTTAAAGCGCAAGGGTGTTGATTTAACCAGCGTGCAGGCGGGCAAGGGCAAGACCTTCCGCTGGCGCGGCGAATATAAGAAGGGGGATTTGAATTCTGCCCTGACCTTGGCAACTGAATTAGGGGTCTTGGCTAATTATGTCCCCACCATTGCTGACCATCAAAAGCATTTACCTAATTTGTTCTTGGCTAATATTGACCCTGATGTGCAAATCAAGCTTTTGTCCATGATGAAATCCCCGCAATTAATTGGCTTAGACAGCATGAATTTGTGGATTAACATTAAATTAAAATCTTTAAAGCATTTGATGAAGCAGGTGCATCTTTTTGTAGCTAATGATGGTGAGGCGCGTGCCTTGACGGGTGAGTCAAATCTGGTTGCTGCGGCAAAGGCCTTGCGCAAGATGGGGCCGCGCATGATTGTGGTGAAAAAAGGTGAACATGGCGTTTTATTCTATTCAGATAAATTAATGTTTTCTTTTCCTGCGTATCCTGTTGATAAGGTCATTGATCCTACGGGGGCAGGCGATACCTTTGCTGGCGGGCTTATGGGTTATTTGAGCAAGGCCGGTAAGGTGGATGAAAAGACCCTGCGCAAAGCGCTGCTTTATGCAACCACCTGTGCATCATTTAATGTTGAAGGTTTTGGGATGGCTAAAACAGCTCCATTAAGTATGCGTGAAGTGCAGGCCCGTACGGATATGTTGACTAAATACTTCTCTCCTGTCTAATCTAGGGCTAATCATGACCTTGACGGAAACAGTTGGTTTTTGGGCTGGGGTTGTGTTACCCTTGTTTGATATTTCATTAATTGCGCATGTGATTAAACGCAAATCATCGGCGGATATTTCCTTGCTGTGGGCTTTTGGCCTTTGGTTAACATCAGTGTTAATGATGCCCAGTGCCTTTGTATCAGGGAATATTCAAGCCATTGGATTTAACAGCATGAATGTGTTGATGCTGACGCTTGTTGTTATTGTTGTTTTTAAATATAGAAAAGGAAGGGTATGAGCATTATTGAGCAATTCAACGCAATGTCGGTGATTCAACAAATAGGGATAGTTGCATCAGTGACGATGCCGTTATTTAATATTCCCTTGATTGTAAAGATTATTAAGCGTCGTTCTTCGGCGGATATTTCATTGTCGTGGTTGTTGGGGGTTTGGGTATGTGCCATATTAATGGCCCCGAGTGGCTTTACTTCGCCAGACCCGGTGTATAAGATTTTTAATGTGGTTAATTTAGTGCTGTTTACCGGGGTTGTTATTACAGTCCTAAAATATAGAAAAGGGGAATAAGTGGCTTCAATCATTAAGAAGGTAGGATTAAAGAAGAAGGTTGCAAAGAAGGCGGCATTCAAGAAGGTGCCAGCGAAGAAGGTTGCATTTAAGATAGCCGAAGAAAAGGCGCCTGTCGCTCGTAAGACGATTGTTAAACGTGAGTTGATTAAGAAGGTCGCGATCAAGAAGGTGCCTGTGGTGCAAGCGCCAGCCCCAGAGGCATCATTGCGCAGATGCGGCATGGTGACCATTGTTGGCCGTCCCAATGTGGGTAAGTCAACCTTGCTTAACGCCATCCTGCAGGAAAAAGTCTCCATCACATCTCAAGTGCCACAAACCACCCGTAATCAAATCCGGGGGATTGTGACGGATGCCCGCGGGCAGATTGTTTTTATTGATACTCCTGGGATTCACTTAGGCGGGGATCGTTTGGATAAATACATGAATAAGGCTTCGGCCGGTTCCATCGACGGGGTTGATGCGGTCGTGCATTTAGTTGATTCCAGTGAATGCACGGGCGTTGAAGAGCGGCATGTGATCGGTTTATTGAAGCATTGCACCAAGCCCATCATTGTGGGGCTTAATAAGGTGGATGTGACCAAGGGCAAGTTTGTACCGGAATACATTAAGTTATGGGAAGATGTGACGGGTAAGCCCATGACGGAAATGCCCAATTTAATTTTACTGCCGCTCTCGGCCTTAAAAGGCACTAATGTGACTAAGTTAATTGATATCCTTTTTGAATACATGCCTAAGGGGCCGATGTTATACCCTGAAGATGCGATTACAGATTTACCTAAACGCATGGCCATGGCTGATTTAATTCGTGAAAAATTATTCCGCATCATGCGTGATGAAGTGCCGCATTCCATTGCCGTCATTATTGAACATGTTCAGCCTAGAAAAGGTAAGACCCTACATATCCGCGCCCTAATTTTAGTTGAACGCGAATCACAGAAAGAAATTGTGATTGGCAAGGGTGGCGCTATCTTAAAGCAGATTGGTTCACAGGCCAGGATTGATTTAGAATCCTTGGTCGACAGTAAGGTTTTCTTAGAGCTATACGTCAAAACAAAAAGTAACTGGCGCGAAGACCACGACACCCTCGAAGAAATGGGCTATCTCTTTAGTGATTTAGGATAAAAACCGGGACACATTGACTTTTTATATGAAGCTGTTGACCAATGAGCAGATTGCCGAAGTGATTGCGCGTTTGAGGGTGGCATTAAAGGATTTACCGGATCCATCGGTGACCTTGGTTGGCAAGAAGTATCAGAGCCCATTCTTGGTATTGATTTCATGCTTGCTGAGTTTGCGCACTAAGGACACCACGACCCTGCCGATCTGTGAAAAGATGTTTCCTAAGGTCTCGACCATCGACGGGTTTTTGAAATTGTCTGCGGCTGAGATTGAAAAGATGATTTACCCGGTGGGGTTTTATAAGACTAAGGCACGGACGATTCTAGGGATTTGTCGGGATTTAAACCAGCGCTTTGGCGGGAAGGTTCCGGATAACCTGGATGATTTATTGACGCTCAAGGGCGTGGGGCGCAAGACGGCGAATTTGGTGTTAACGGAAGGTTTTGGCAAGCTGGGTGTTTGTGTAGATACTCACGTGCATCGGATTTCCAATCGCCTAGGTTATGTAAAGACCAAGACACCCGATGACACCGAGACAGCGTTGCGAAAAAAATTGCCCACTCAATATTGGATTGAGTATAATGCCCTGTTGGTGACCTGGGGGCAGAATGTATGTAAGCCGATATCACCGTTATGTTCGAATTGCCCGGTGAATAAGATTTGTCAACGCAACGACGTAGGGATTAGCCGTTAATCATGAAATTATTCCTCTATTTTTCAGAAATCATCGGCATGGACATTATTGATGCCAAGGGCAATTGGATCGGTGCCTTGCATGATATTGCCATGAACCCTCAAGGGGACATTTATCCTAAGGCAACTGGCTTGGTGCTGCGTCGGGGATTTTATCCTAAAGGATATGCCTTTGTGGCGTGGGAGGATATTTCCTATATTGAAGATGAGGTGCGTTTAAAGCTCATCGATGAAAGAGTGTCTTTTCAGCCGGAAGCCCCCAAATGTGATTTTACCCTGCGCCGCGATATTTTAGACCAGCAAGTTGTTGATACGGATGATCAGCGGGTGGTGCGGGTTAATGATATACATTTGTTGCGGGTGGAGAATCAATTATACGCGGCGCATGTGGATGTTGGATTGCGCGCCTTGGTCCGCCGATTGGAGTGGACCGTTATTGTTGATGGCATTGTCCGCTTAATTAATGCTAAGTCTCCCTACTTAACGCATGAAGAATTAATCCCTTGGAAAAATACCCAGGTTTTGCCAAGCTTAGGGCGCAAAAAAAGCGTTTTAAAGCTGGATGTGGCACGCAATAAGCTATCGGCTATTCCGCCGGCGGCGATGGCGGAAATTATGCAGGACCTTGATATTTATGCGAGGCTTTCGCTTTTTAAATCACTGGATGGCAGCACACAGAACAAGGTGTTTACAGATTTAAGCCTGGCCTTTAAGCAGGAATTAATTGATCAGTTAGACCAGCAGGAAGTTGCTAATTTAATTGCCGCTATTCCCGCGGATGAAGCGACAGATTTATTAATGAAATTGCCTCGCGCCACCACCCGTCAGTTGATGCACCTGATGGGGTCAGAAACAAATAAGAAACTACATAAGCTGCTTGGCTTTGCCAAGGATTCAGCTGGCGGGATGATGACAACGGAATATCTTTACATGAAACCGGATGCCACTGTTGCGGATGGGTGGGCCAAGATTAAGGAAAATGTAAATTTTGCAGGGAGCATTTTCTTTTTGTATTTGGTTGATGATAATTTTAAGTATTTAGGTACGACGTCCTTGCGCCGCTTTATTAATGAGCCTCCGGATAAGAAATTAATCGACACCTGTTATCAAGAAAATGCCTATGTCTATACAGATGACGGCATGGAAGAGGTGGCGTTAATGTTGGAGCGCTATAAGTTTTCTTCTATTCCGGTCTTGGATAAGGATGACATTTTACAAGGGATTATCACCATTGACGACGTGATGGAAGAATTAATTTCCTTAGTGTGGAGTAAATACAAGGAAAAGCTATGATCAAGAAAATTATACAGAAGATTAAAGAAAATCCCATGATGGTTAAGGTTGTCTTGTTTTTATCCATTATGGGGCCAGGTATTATTACGGCCAATGTGGATAATGACGCCGGGGGTATTGCAACATACTCATTGGCCGGTGCGCATTTTGGCTATACCTTGATGTGGTCATTAGTGCCAATTACCTTGGCTTTAATTGTGGTGCAGGAAATGTGCGCGCGCATGGCGGTGGTGACGGGGAAGGGTTTAGCGGATTTAATCCGGGAGAACTTTGGCGTTAAGGTTACCTTTTATTTAATGTTGGTGTTGTTTGTCGTTAATATGGGTAACGTGATGGCTGAGTTTGCGGGTATTGCCGCGAGTATGGAAATCTTTGGGGTAAGTAAATATATTTCTGTTCCCTTGGCTGCCTTAGCGGTGTGGATGTTGGTTGTGCGCGGTAATTACAAGACGGTTGAGAAGGTTTTTTTATCAGCATGTTTGTTTTATGTGGCGTATATTATTTCAGGGTTTATGGCAAAGCCTGATTGGACGGAAGTATTTCAATCAAGCCTAATGCCCCAGGTTGAACATTTTAATTTGTCCTATTTTGTGATGTTGGTCGGTTTGGTAGGAACGACGATTGCCCCATGGATGCAGTTTTACCAGCAAGCATCAACTGTTGAGAAGGGTTTGCCGCCGGAAGATTATAAGTTAATCCGTTTGGATGTGATTGTAGGCTGTGTAATTGCGCCGGTAGTTGCCTCCTTTATTGTGATTGCCTGTGCAGCCACGCTGCATCATGCTAATGTGCGTATTGAAACAGCGGCTGATGCGGCGGTGGCGTTAAAGCCTTTTGCAGGCATTTATGCCACATGGCTTTTTGCCTTGGGGTTATTGATTGCATCGCTTTTTGCGGCATCCATCCTGCCCTTATCGACAGCGTATTCTATTTGTGAAGGGATGGGGTGGGATGAAGGCGTAGATAAGCGTTTTGAACAAGCCCCCCAATTCTTTGGGCTTTATACAGCAATGATTGTGATTGGGGCTGGGGTGGTGCTAATGCCTAATTTCCCTTTATTAAAGGTTATGTACCTTTCGCAGGTGGGCAACGGGATCCTGCTTCCGTTTGTACTTATCTTTATGTTAAAGCTTATTAATAATAAAGAAATCATGGGTGAGTACACTAATTCAAAGACATTCAATGTGATTGCTTGGCTCACGGTTGCCATTGTCATTATTTTGACGCTGATCATGGTGGGCTTCCTGTTCGTCCAAGGACAATAGGCGATGATTTTATTCTTTAGTTTTTTATTGGCCCTGCTGGTTATTTATTCCCCGGTTATTTCCTTCGACTACCTTTTTCATGATGACGTGTATTTCTGGATTAAGGAAGTTTGGTCGCCGTACCATTATTTCCATAAGACCTTGGTCAGCATGGGGCGTCCGTTGGCTGCTTGGGTCTGTACCATTGATAACCATTGGGTGAATGGCATTGGTGATTTAAAGTTATTGCGGTTTTTGGCAATTATTTGTTTTAGCGGTTGTGCTTTTTTATTTTTCAGACGGCTGCGCTCATGGCTTAACAATGATCTACAAGCCTGGTGTGTTGCTGTCATGATAGTGACCTTGCCGGGGGCGGAAGTGAATGTTTTTTATAGCATTGGATGGTTTTTTAGCCTAGCGGTATTGGTTTCCTGTTTAGCGTTTGAATTAAGCGATAGCGTCAAGTGGTGGCGAATGGTTGCGGCAAGCCTTGTATTCCTGATGGCAATTACGCTTAATCAAACAGCCGCGATGTGTTACTGGTTAATGCTGTTGATAGGCTTATTAGGCGGGTATAAGCGTGTCATTTCGTCGCTATTTATCGGAATTGCTGGTTTAATCCAGTATGGCCTAGTGTTGTGGTTTATTCGTTTATTTAATGCCAAGAGCGCCGCAACCCCTTTTTATAATCCCAATCAAATGGAGATGAATTTCTTTAACAAGATATGGTGGTTTTTTCAGGAGCCATTGGTTAATGCGTTGAATTTATGGCAGATCTTTCCTAGCGGGTGGGTTGCTTGGGGCATGGCGGTATTTATTATTGTTGCGTTGGGGATGGCTTGGCGGGTTGGGGCGAAGGAATCATCATTTAAATGGTCGGTGGTCACGGTTTGCGTATTGGGGTTTTTGAGTTTCTTACCCAATCTTGCCGCATCGGGTAAGGCACCATTTTACCGTTGTTTGATTGCCCTTTCACCGATGGTCTTAGTAGCGTTTATTTGGGCGCTTAAGAAATATCAGCAAATCTTCTTACGCTCGCGTTCTCAGGTGGTGTTGACAGGAATAGTGGTGATAATGGTGGTGGCCGCAGGCACAACGGCTTTTGCAAATGTGTTGTATCACCGCGTTTTACCAAGCCATCAAGAAACGCGTTTGTTTCAGGCGATGGCCCATGCCAAGGATTACGCCATTGATGATCAGATTTTAATTATTTTGCCTGCGCGCGAGAAGGCGTTGGAGCGGTACGATGAATTTGGTGTGTGGACGGTGCATTACCAGCAGGATATTGTGCTTTTATTAAAATGCGTGTTTGAAGAAGCGGGGATTGTTCAGTGGCCGGCTATTTTTGTTAAATCTCCTGACAGCGGTCATATATTCCGTTTAGAAGGTTATGTTTATTGGATATTTCCTCATGGGGTATATCAGGAAGGCCAGCTAGGGCGGCAGCGTTTACTTGCATTGAAGGATTTTGGTATTAATCCTGCAGATGTGTTAATGCGTTTTCAACAAGAAAAGATCACCAGGGTTGAAGGTTTATTGCCTAAAGCAAATTTATTTATCTTGGACTTACAATCAGTTAAAGACGATGCAGGGGAGAAATAAATTGATGGCAGCGACAGGTTATAAACGCAATTGGGCTGTATTGATGGGGTTGGCTGTGGCCATCTTTGTTGTTTTTAGTCCGTGCTTAAAATTGGGGTTTGTCAATTTTGATGACAATAGCCATTTAATTGATAATCCTGCGACGGGAAGATGGGGCATTGAATCATTCAAATTAATGTGGACCCAGGCAGTTCAGCGTATTTATATTCCGTTAACAACCATGTCTTTTGCTATTGAGCGTAATCTGGTGGGGCTAAATCCATGGCTGTATCATTTGGATAATGTGTTATTACATGTCGCCAACAGCCTGTTGGTGTCCTTAATAGCCATGAGATTAAACCTTCCTTTAATGGGAGCGGTGTTTGCGGGTGCTATTTTTGGGCTGCATCCGATGCGGGTTGAGTCGGTGGCGTGGGTCACTGAGCGCAAGGATGTATTATGCGCGTTCTTTTATTTATTGGCTTGTTATCAATGGGTGAAATATCGTTCCCAATTAAAATGGCGTTCTTGGGTTTTGGTGCATCTGTGGTGCTTGTTAAGTTTATTGGCCAAACCAATGGCGATTAGTTTGCCTTTTGCGCTACTAAGCCTTGATTGGTATATGGGCCGTAAAATAAATATTGTTGCATTAAAAGATAAGATCGGCATTTTTATTTTATGTGCAGGGTTAGGCTGGGTCACCTATCAATGGCATATACGTAATCCCATCGAAGATCCATGGGAGGCGGTGCAATTATGGGTTTCAAGTGCTGTATTTTATTGGCAGCAATTCTTTTGGCCTATTAAGTTAAATCCTATTTATCCAATCCCTGAGGGTAATGAATTATTATGGCGTTTTATTATTAGTGCCCTGGTGCTGTGCGGTATTGGTTGGTCGCTGTGGCGGTTTCGTGGCCAACGCTGGTGGGTCTTGGCGGTTATTTTCTACATCGGCACCATTTTCTTTGTCTTGCGCTTTGATGCCCGCAGTGACATCCATTGGGTGGCGGATCGATTTATGTATATACCTTCGATAGCTCTTTGCTGGTGTTTGGGCGCTTGGTTGAATCAACGAAAGATTTTAGGGATCGGCGTGCTGCTTATCTTAGGCCTATTGACTTTTCGGTTAATTCCGATTTGGAAAGATTCCATATCATTGTGGAGTTATGTGATTCAACAGTCCCCCCAGGAGCCGTTAGCGTATAATAATCGTGCAGATGCGTATATTAGCCGCAATGAGCCCAAGAAGGCCATTGATGATTACGCGTATTTGATTGATTTGTTAGGGCGTATGCCGTCGCGGAATATTATTAGCCATTTAAGTGATGGCAAGGGGGGCGAGACGGTGGTGATTAAGCCGTGGCATTTAAATGCGACTGAGGTTAAATTCAACCGAGCCTTGGCCTATGAGGCGGCGGGGCTTTTTGACGCATCAATAGCTGATTTTGACGAGGTCATTAAGCACTACCCCCAATATGATGCGGCTTATTATCGTCGAGGGATTGCGCAGGAAGGGAAGGGGGCTTATCAGGGGGCTTTCCTTGATTATGCCCAATGCCTTGCATTAAACCCTAATCATGCTGAATGTTTTGCGGCCCGCGGTAATTTATATAATAAAATGGGCCAATGGTATGATGCCTTAGCTGATTATAATAGGGCGATTAAAATTAATCCAAGGTCTGGCCGGATTTATAGCAATCGGGCCATTGTTTATTTAGCATTAAACCTACCGGATAAGGCCTTGCTTGATTTTAATGAGGCTATTCGTTTAGAACCATCCTATGGCGGGGCTTATTTTAACC
>JACCDV010168720.1_pt1 | contig 70932 bp, 64 predicted proteins | sample 7446131 | NCBI WGS metagenome assembly JACCDV01 (sample SAMN15323448, study PRJNA562643) | freshwater metagenome | isolation source: river surface water | place: USA:Blue River Watershed | collected 2017-08-17
AAATAAAACCACTTTTTTCAAGCAGTCGAATCGAGGGCTCGTTAAATGTTGAAGCTATTGCCTCAATGCGGTTGACGTGCCAAACATTAAAACCATAAGCCACAATTGCTTTGATTGCCTTGCTCATAATGCCTTGGCGCCAATATTCTTTACCCATATCATAACTAAGCTCGATGCGGCTGTGGTAGGCGCTGTAAGTGGTTAGGCCAATTGATCCGATCATTTTATCATCATTTTTTTTAGCAATTGCAAAATAAGCACCCTCATTACTATAAAAAATATTGCGCCAATAATAGAGCTCGCGTTTGGCTTCTTCTAGGTTGCGCGGTATTTCGCTTAAGATAAATTTATTGACCTCGGGATCGCTATAATATTCATAAAAATCTACTACATCTTTATCTTGTTTTTCGCGCAAGATGTAATCTCCAAGATCGATTACGGGAAAAATTTTTTGTGCGTTATACATTTAAATTTCAATTAAATTTTTTGCAAAATCGGTGGCGTTAAATTCTTGTAAATCTTCAATTTTCTCACCAATTCCAATGGCATAAATGGGAATCTTGAATTTATCCGCCAAAGCCACTACAATACCGCCTTTAGCGGATCCGTCAAGCTTGGTGATAATCAAGCCTGTAATTCCTACAATTTGATTAAAAATCTCAAGTTGATTTTTAGCATTTTGCCCGATTGTGGCATCCAAAATCAACAAATTTTCATGAGGAGCTGAATTTTCGAGTTTTTTTAATACATTGTTGATCTTTTTAAGTTCGTCCATTAAATATTGTTTATTCTGCAATCTGCCAGCAGTGTCGATTAACACTATATCGAAGCCGTTTTTTTGTGCAAAATCATAAGCGCGATAAGCAACCGAAGCGGGATCCTCGCCTTCTTTGAGAGCGGTAATTATTTGGCAATTATTGCGCTTGGCCCATATTTCAAGTTGTTCAGAGGCGGCAGCTCTGAAGGTATCGCAAGCGGCGATCAATACTTTTTTGCCTTGTTTAGTGAGATTATAAGCCATTTTACCGATTGTTGTGGTTTTGCCGACGCCATTAATGCCGTTAAAAATTATTATTCGTGGTTTGATTTTATTGTCAAAATTGATGCTTTTTTCGCAAATTTTAAGGATCTGGGCAATTTCTTGGCTTAAAATGGCCTTTATTTGATCAATAGTGATGTTTTTCTCGAATTTTTGATTGCGGATAGCCAATATAATTTTGGCACTAGTTTCAACGCCTAAATCGCTAGCAATTAACACTTCTTCAAGCTCATCTAATATCGATGTATCAATTTTAGCATGACTAAAAACTTGTTTTATTGCTTGTGTAATTTTTTGTGAGCTTTGTTTAAGCTGATCACTTATTTTATTTTTAGAAAAAAAGCTAAAAAATGACATTTTTATTGAAAAATTGTATTAAATCGCGTCAATTTTAGTATAAATGATGATTATTCTGCCAAATAAAGCAAATGATTTTTTGTATTTATTCAGATATAGTTTCTTTAAGTAACTCGCAAGCTTTTATCAAAGCCTGTGCTTTATTGATACATTCTTGATATTCAGACTCTGGATTGGAATCATAAACCACGCCAGCGCCCGCTTGTAGATAGATTTTTGCATCTTTAATTAGTGCCGATCTAAGGGTGATGCAGGTTTCCATATCGCCATTACCAGCAAAATAGCCAACGCAACCCGCGTAAAAACTACGGCGAATTTTTTCGATTTCTTCAATTATTTGCATTGCTCTTATTTTAGGAGCACCACTCACCGTGCCTGCAGGAAAGCCTGCAATTAAGGCATCAAGGCTTTCTAAATCATCGCGCAAAATGCCTTCAATATTTGATGAAATATGCATCACGTGAGAATAATATTCGATGACCATTTTTTCTGTCAATTTAACCGATCCCGCCTTACATACACTGCCAACATCATGGCGCCCTAGATCAATTAGCATTAGATGTTCAGCGATTTCTTTTTCGTCTTCCAATAAATTTTTGGCGATAATTTTATCTTCTTCAAAATTTTTGCCGCGTTTTCTAGTGCCTGCAAGCGGACGAATAATGACTTTACGATTTTTGCACGAAGCCATAATTTCTGGACTTGAGCCAGTTAAAGAAAAATCATCAAATTTTAAGAAAAATAAAAATGGCGATGGATTTACGCGGCGTAAGGCGCGATAAAATTCAAATTCAGGGATTTTTTTATCAAAATGACTCACGAATCTTTGGGATGGTAAAACCTGAAAAATATCACCATCTCTAATATATTTTTTAGATTTAATTACGGCATCACAAAATTCATTTTTGCTATAATTTGAAGAAAAATCAAACTCAATTTTATCCTTTGTTTTAAACTCTTGATGCGGCAAATTAAGAATTTTTTCAATATATAAAATCTTATCTTTTAGTTGTGCAAAGGATTTTTTATTATCTGCAAAAATTGGCGCGCAAATTAAAGCGCAATCATAAAAATTATCGAAGATAATTAAGATTTGTGGTCGTATAAAAATACTATCGGCAATATCTAATTCATCAGGTAAATCGTGGCTCGGCAGGTTTTCCATCAGGCGCACCATATCATAACCAAAATAACCAAAAAGCCCAGAACAAATTGCTGGTAAGCTTGTTGATCCATAATTTAAGCCGTCCCAACTGATTTGCGAATTATTAATTAATTGACGAAAATTCTCTAAAATAGCACCATTTTCGAGCACAAAATCATCGCGCTTTTTATCAAAGTCATGATTGATAAAAGATTGATTATTTCGACATTTCCATACCACATCTGGATCGAGACCAATCACCGAAAAGCGCCCTTTATTGTGATTGCCATTTTTGTTGTTTTCTACGGATTCAAAAAGAAAATGATAATCTTTAAAATGCGAAAATAATTTAAGACTGGCGAGTACTGGAGTTATTGTATCGCTGGCAATTTTTTTATATAAAACCTTTGGCTGCGTGTGATTATTAAATTGTTTTTCGTCAAAGTTAAAAGTCATTTATTCTTTTTTATTGAGAAGTTTTTCATTAACTCTGATAGGGAATTTTTTCTGTAAAAAATTATTAAATTCTTGCAAAATTTCACTACGATATTCTTTGGCTAAATCAAGTTTCGCCGCTTGTATTTGCGCGGCACTGACTACGGTTTTTTTGATATCTCTTAAAATACCAATTTTAAACTCATTGGCATTTGTTGCGTTAGCATTAGTGGCCTGACCGCTTTTGATACCAAATAATTCTTCGTTAAATTGGCTAGAATAAGGAATGGTTTGACCTTGAAAACTAATATAATAAAAACGCGGAAATTCTTTGTTTTTTTCAATTTTTAGGCCATTTTTGGCAATAATTTGTGCTAAATCTTGGGGATTTTGATTAATTTGTTCTGCAATTTTATCTGCAAATTCTTTTAGTTTTGTGGTTTTTTGCTCTTTTTGATAAAGATTGTTAATTAGCATTTTTACTTCGTCAAATTTTCTTTCGCGCGCGGCATCGATTTTTTCTACTTTTAAAGCATAAAAAACAGCATTTGTCTGTGAATAAAATAATTTAGAAGTTTGATTTTCTTTGGCAGCAAAAACATTGGCAGCAAAACCATCTAAAGCCTTGATTGATGGGTCTACAGCACCTTTTTCATCCATGCCATTCTGGTTGATTTCAATTGATTTTATTGTTGATTTGATATTATTTTTAGCAATTGTTTCTTCGATCGAATTTGAGCTTAATAAACTATCTTGAATAGTTGAAATCTTTTTTTGCAATTCATCTTCAGAAATTTTAGAAAAATCTTTTTTAGCAATTGTTATGTAAGAAACCTTGCGCGTCTCAGGCTTGGTAAGCTTTTGTTTATGTTTTTTATAAAATTCTTCGAGATCTTTTTCTTTTGGCTCGCTAAGTGCTGGCACGTTTTTATCATTAACAATAACTATGTCTGCAATGCGCTTCTCAGCCTTGATATCACTGATTTGTGATACAATTTTATTATCGACCGGAGACGACATAGAAATCGAAGTTATAATCATAGTGCCAATAATTTCATCTTGTACGGCCCTGATATATCTATCTTCGTCAAAGCCATTTTGCGCCAAAAATCTTCTAAAAGCTTCGCGGTCAAATTTGCCATCTTTATTAAAATTTGGATCTTTAGCAACAGCCTCTAGGATGATCTGTTTACTGGCTTCTACGCCATAATGATCGCGCAATTTTTCGATAATTACACTATTGACTAAGCGTCCTAGAACTTCGGACTTAAATTGATCAGAATCAACATATTGTTGAGCTTGAGCGTTATTTGGATTGCTTTTTAGGATTGTTTCGCGATCAGCTTGTACGGCTTTTATAAATTTATTATATGAAATAGATTTGCCACCAACCTTTGCTACCCATGTGTTTGAGCCACCAAGGAGAAAACTGCTGACGCCAAAAAAAGCAAATGAAAGCAATAAAACTCCTAAAAACACCTTAAAAAATATATTTCGTGCGATTTGCTTAATTTTCATTGTTAAAAATAATAAGTTAATTTCATAAATTGAACATCTAATTTAACTTAATGATTTTTTCTTAGCAATTTCTTTCTTGTAAAAAGAATTATAATGCTCTACAATCAAGCAAAATTAGCGCCAAATGGTTAAAATACTGAAAAAAAAGGCGCATAATATTAATTTATTTCATGGCTTTAATAGTACAAAAATTTGGCGGCACTTCGGTTGGCGATATAGCTCGTATCCAAAATGTGGCGCGCAAAGTAAAAATGGAGCTTGACAAGAAAAACCAAGTGATTGTAGTGGTCTCGGCGATGTCGGGTGTTACTAATCAGTTGGTTGGTTATTGTAATCAACTGTCGAATCTAGCTTCGGATGAGGCGTTATCTGAATATGATTCGGTTGTTGCTACGGGCGAGCAAATTACTTGCGGTCTTTTGGCTCTTGAGTTGCAAACTATTGGTTATAAAGCTAGATCATTTTTGGGTTGGCAGATCCCTTTAGTGACCGATAATGTGCATGGCAAGGCTCGAATTGAAAGCATTGACGGCAGTTTTTTACTTGAAACACTTAAAAAATACGATGTAGTTGTGGTTGCGGGTTTTCAGGGTATCAATTATCCCGACGGTGATCAAGGGGCAGGAAGAATTAGCACGCTTGGTCGCGGCGGTTCTGATACCTCGGCGGTGGCAATTGCAGCCGCGGTTAAAGCTGATTTGTGTGATATTTATACCGATGTTGATGGTGTATATACTACAGATCCACGTATTACCGATAAAGCACAAAAGCTCAATAAAATTGCTTATGAAGAAATGCTTGAAATGGCTTATAGCGGATCAAAAGTGTTACAAACCCGCTCGGTTGCAATGGCCATGGCACATAATGTGCGAGTCAGAGTTTTGTCAAGTTTCTTGGAAGTAACTAATATTTCAGGAACAATCCTAGTAAACAACGAAGAGGAAATTATGGAAAGACGCGTTATCACTGGTATTAGCTATAGTAAAAATGACGTGCGTATTATGCTGTCACAAATGCCCGACCATCCTGGCTTGTCGGCGGATATATTTGGTGCTTTATCAGGCAAAGAAATTAATGTGGATATGATTGTGCAGAATGTTAGCGCCGATGGTAAATCAGTTGATATTACTTTTACCACCAGCAAAGAAGAGTTAGAACGCGCTAAAATCGCACTAGAATCAATCAAAGATAAAATAAAATACAATAAAATGTCTATTGATGAAAATGTTGCTAAAATTTCGGTTATTGGTGTTGGCATGATTAGTCACTCTGGCGTTGCTCATACAATGTTCAAAACCTTAGCTGAAAAGGGCATCAATATTTTGGTTATCTCAACTTCTGAAATAAAAATTTCGGTTTTAATTGCTAAAGAATATGGTGAGCTAGCAGTTCGTGTGTTGCATACGGCTTATGGTTTAGATAAATAATTTTGCTTTAACTTAAATCTGTTTTTGGGTATAATGGAAATAAATATAAATAATTAAATAAAGATAAAATGACGGATTTAAAAAAATTTAGAGATTTAGGTATCTCAGAAGCAATGTTAGATGCTTTGCGTAAAAAGGGTTTTGAAGAGCCTACGCCAATTCAGGCTAAAACTATTCCTTTTTTGCTTTCAAGCAAAAAAGATTTGATTGGAAAGGCTCAGACTGGTACAGGAAAAACAGCTGCTTTTGGTATCCCGCTTATTGAAAATATTGTTTCAAATAAGGGCCATGTTCAAGTTTTAATTTTAGCACCGACGCGTGAGCTTGCAATTCAGGTAACTGAAGAGTTGGCATCATTTGGCGCTGCTTATCAGACTCGCATTATTTCAATTTATGGCGGTCAACCAATTGATCGTCAAATAGCGCGCATTAAGCGTGGAGTTGATATTGTGGTTGGCACCCCTGGACGTATTATTGATCACTTAAATCGCAAAACTCTCGATATTTCAAAAATAGCATATTTAGTGCTGGATGAGGCTGACGAAATGCTAAATATGGGCTTTATTGAAGATATTGAATCGATCATGAAAATGGCGCCTAAACAAAAACGTACAGTATTGTTTTCAGCCACGATGCCCGACCATATTGAGCGCTTGGCTAAAAATTATATGAATGAATATGAGTTGATTTCGGTTGCTTCAGATAATTCGGGGCGCAAAAATATTGAGCAAATTTATTTTGAAGTGGCGCAATCTGATAAATTTGAAGCGCTTTATCGTATTATCGATGTTGAGGAAAGTTTTTATGGGATGGTTTTTTGTCGTACAAAAATAGATGTTGAAGAAATCGCTAATAAGCTGATCAACCGTGGCTCTAGGGCTGATCAAATTCATGGTGATTTATCACAAGGGCAGCGCGAAAAAGTTTTGCAAAAATTTCGTGATAAAAAAATTAATATATTAGTGGCTACAGACGTTGCTGCGCGCGGTTTAGACGTTGATAATCTAACTCATGTCATTAATTATTCTTTGCCACAAGATCCTGAGAGTTATGTGCATCGCATTGGTCGCACGGGCCGTGCCGGTAAGAGCGGAACCGCTATCACTTTAATTACGCCATCCGAATATCGTAAATTGATTTCGTTGCAAAAAATGGCTAATACCAAAATTACCAAACAAAAAGTTCCAAATGTGCAAGAGGTAATTGATAGCAAAAAACAACGTATCATGGGTGCGATTTCTAAAACTATCGAAGATGGCGATTTTTCTGATCTAGAAGAGGTTGCTAATGAAATTTTAACCAACAGCCCAGATCCTAAAATTGCTCTGGCGGCTTTATTAAAGCTGAGTTTTAAAGATGAGTTAAATGAAAGCAATTATAATGAAATTGCCGATCCTTTTAAGAAGCGCGATTATAATTCATATGATGATAGAGGTGCCGGTTCTTATAAATCAGGGCGTCACAACAGCTATGTTGATCGCAAAGGAACCGCAAGACTATTTATAGCACGCGGACGCAATGATAATATGGATCCGCGCAAATTAGTAGAATTTATTCAAAGAGAAACTGGTATCAATCAAAGTAAAATTGACGACGTAAAAGTTTTTGATAGTTTTTCGTTTTTTGCAGTACCATTTGTGGATGCTGAAAATATTCTGCGTTTTTTCCAAAAAAATGCTAAAGGCAAGCGTTCGTTGGTTACAAGGGCAAAAGATAAAGAAAAATAATTTGCTAATTTAAGCGCGAATCGATGGTTTTTAGCTCTAATATTTTCTTATTTTTGTTTTTTCCATTGGTTTTGGCATTTTATTATGCGCCATTTTTGGCTATATCGAAAAAATTAATCTATAAAAATTATCTACTTTTAGCAGCTAGTCTAGTCTTTTATGCTTGGGGCGAGCTTTGTTATTTGTGGCTATTGACAGTTTCAATTATCGCTAATTATTTTTTTGGGATTTATCTTGCTAGAAATAAAAAATTAATTTTATCAGTTGCAATATTTTTTAATTTAGCATTATTAGCCTATTTTAAATATGCATATTTTATCATTGAAATAATTGCAAAATTTTTTCCACATATTAATAATATAATAACCCAATCCCTACTGCCACAACGCTTGCCAATTGGAATTTCATTTTTTACTTTTCATGCAATTTCATATTTGGTGGATATTTATCGCGGCAAATGTAGAGCGCAAAAAAATTTATCTGATTTAGCATTATATATTGCGTTTTTTCCGCAATTGATTGCAGGGCCGATTGTGCGATATAACATGATCGAAAAATATTTAAGCAAACGTTTTCACTCTACTGCCGCAGTGTCTTATGGCATTAGAAGATTTATTATTGGTTTAGCAAAAAAAGTGATTATCGCCAATTCATTAGGTGAGGTTGCAGATGCTATTTTCTCATCACATATTGATGCCATCAACCCTTATTTAGCATGGGTTGGTATTATATGTTATAGTTTGCAGATATATTTTGATTTTTCTGGATATTCAGACATGGCACTAGGATTGGCGCGCATTTTTGGCTTTAGATTTCCTGAGAATTTTAATTATCCATATATATCAAAATCAATCAAAGAATTTTGGCGCAGATGGCACATGTCTTTATCCGCTTGGTTTCGCGACTATCTTTATATTCCACTTGGGGGCAATAAATGTTCACTAAAAAAACAATATTTTAATTTAATATTAGTTTTCTTTTTGTGTGGATTATGGCACGGAGCAAGCATGAATTTTGTGTTTTGGGGCTTGTTTCACGGATTTTTTTTGGTATTTGAACGCTTAAAAATCGCAAGAATATTTTTTGAAAAAACACCAGATTTTATACAACATTTTTATACAATTTTTATTGTCATGATTGGTTGGGTTTTTTTTAGAAGTCCTGATTTAGCTTATGCCTTTGACTATATTAATTTGATGTTTTCGCAAAAAGAACAAATCGTCATTTCTAGTAAAATTGCCAATTTGATAAATTCGCATTATAATATTGCAGTATTGATGCTTGCGATACTTGGCTTTAGCCCGGTTATAAAAAATTATTCAATAAAAATAATCCGTAAAAATAAATTTACATTATGGTTTTTTGATTTTTTCTTAATTTTGATATTTATTTTTGTGATAATCAGACTTTCTGCTTCGACTTATAATCCATTCATTTATTTTCAATTTTAAAACTCATCTTCTAAAAAACTAAATTTTTCATCAAATTCTCCATCTATCATTTCACTTATGATCTGTGCAGATCCACAGGATAATGTCCAGCCTAGATGGCCATGTCCAGTGTTTAGATATAAATTGCCATATTTTTTGATCTCACCGATTAATGGAATTGAATTTGGCCTAAATGGCCTAAAACCATACCACTCTTGGCTTTGATTGATATTTCCAAAATCAGAAAAACTTGATCTTATTTTTGATAAAATAAATGAAATTTGTTTGCTATTTTTGGCGGTGCGAATATTGCAGATCTCAATAGTGCCTGCAGCCCTAAAAACATCGCCTATGCGACTATATACTATTTTATTTTCACTATCGGTGAGAGCCATAGTTGGCGCGATAAACTCGCTATTTGCCTCAATCGAAAGACTATAACCTCTTAAAGGATAAATTTTTGTTTTAACTTTGATCCCTTCCAAAAGCTTGTTGCCGTAAGCACCAAGGGCATAGATATATTTATTTGCAACAAAAACCCCATTATTAGTATGGATTCCTGTAATTTTATTATGGTTAGTAAAAATATTTTTTATTTCAGAATTATATTCAAAAATTACGCCATATTTTTCTTGGCAGATTTTTTCTAGAGCCTTGATAAATAATAGTCCATTGCCAGTTTCATCATTTGGATAATAAATACCGCCAATTAGTTTATTTTCGTCATATAAACGTACTAAAGTTGGCTCCTTTTTAATACATTCTTCTTTGCTTAAGATTTCACAATTATTGCCAAAAGATTGTTGTAATTGCGCTTGATTTACGGCTTTTTGGAAAGTTTTTTCATCACGATAAAAATGTAAAATACCTTTTTTATCGTAATCAAATTTAATATTATTTTCTTCTTGTAAAATTTTTTGTAAGGCTTCGCGGCTTTTTTTGCCTAGAGCTAAAAGTTTTTTGCTGCTTTCAACCGATTTTTTATCATTACAATTTTTAAGAAATTGGTAACCCCATTTAAGAAAATTGCGATCACTAAAATTTGAAATTGATAAAAAAGAATTTGGTTTTATAAGAGCCTTTGCAATCAGTGAAATGGCACTCTTAGAGGCAAAAGGTTCAATATGAGAATAACTTAATTGACCCCCATTGGCATAAGAGCAGCCAAGGCCTGAAGCCGAGTTTTTTTCAATAACGACAACTTGATGTCCTTTTTTGGCGAGAAAATAAGCGGTTGTAACGCCCATAATACCCGCACCCATAATGATTATTTTCATCTTAAAATTTTATGCGCAAGTGAATAGACAATTAATTGGAGTTAAACTATAATATACAATCAAATAAGTTAAAATTAAACAATTATTGTGATGAATATTTACAATATTCCTACAAATTATCATTTTTTTAATTCATTTTGCGAATGGTTGCGCCTTAATTTTGGCGATAATTTAAATAATGCGATAATTATTTTTCCTAATCAGAGGGCCTGTCGTGAGTTTCGCAAAATTTATGGAAATCATAAAGATATCAAAACTAAAGCAATTGCTGATATTTGTAGCGAGGATTTTTATGATTTTTTTACCTATGAAAAAATCTCTAAAACAGTTGACGAAATTAATAAAATTAAGGGTTTAAACGCAATTGATTATCTGTTCTTTTTAACTTCAGAAATAGTAAAAACGCGAGTTTTTGGTGAAAATATTAGTTTTACTCAAGCTTTATCAATTGCGCTTCAGTTAAAAAATTTATTTGATGAAATTGAAAGGCAAGAAATTGATTTAAATCGACTTTATGATATCGATGATTCAGATTTGGCGGCGCATCGGCAGTTTACATTAGAATTTTTAAAAAAATTTTATATTAATATAAAAAATTCGGTAATTAAAAATGATATTTTTTCTGATGTAAATTATCAAAACTTTATTATCAATCACTTAACTTTCAATATTGAGAAATCGCCACTCGATAAAACTGTTATAATTGCTGGTTCGACGGGTAGTGTAAATTTTAGTAAAAAATTGATTAAAGCTATTGCGAATAATAAAAATGGCCATGTGGTTTTATATGGTTTGCAAGCTAATCTAGTTGAGGCTGAAGAGCAATCTCATCCCCAATATATTTTATATGAATTATTAAAATTTCTTAATTGTGATAATGTAAAAAAAATTATTTTTGAACAATATCTTATATCCAATCAAGATAGGTCACAACTGGTTTTGTCGTCTATGTTGCCAAGTGCTCAAACCCATCATTGGCAAAAAATTTCTCAAATTCTTAACAATGATCTAATATCGCAAGATATTTGGCAAAATTTTTGTTATATTGAAACAAAAAATGAAATTGAAGAATCCAGAATAGCCGCGTTAGCAGCTGCTGAAATGGCGATGAATAAAAAAACAGTGGCGATCATTTCTAATGATTATCAATTTGTTGAACTGGTTAAATCGCAGTTAAATAATTTTTCACTTCAATTTAATGATGCCCGCAGCCTTAATATATACGGTTTGCGCATTATTAATATGATAAATTTATTGATTGAGTTGGTCGAAAATGATTTTGATTCATCAACTCTGCTCGCTTTGCTCAAGCATCCGTGGTCTATATTTAGTGAGCAAAAAGAAAATCTAAAAAAATTTGAAATGGAAATAATTCGCGCGCAAAGATCTAAAGAGGGTTTGGCTGGTATTACAGAAAAATTAAAATTTGCAGATGAATCGCTACAGAATTATTTTAATGATTTTTATCAGGCTATATCTAGCTTTTTAGAAGTTTATGATAAAACGGATCTGGCATTTTATGTTGATAAAATGATTATTGCCGTAGAAAATCTTAGTCAAAAAACATGGTCTGATTTATTGTTGCTAGAACCGGCGCAAGAAGAAGTCGCACAATTATTTAATAATCTAAAAAAACAACAAAATTTTATTATTTTACGTAAAGATGCAAAAAGATTTTTTGATAATTTATTTTCACAGATTTGTTATTTTGAAAAATCTGATGCTATGGCTCCAATCCAGATTTTATCTAGCATTGAGGCACGTTTGTTAAATTTTGATCGCGTGATAATTACTTCATTAAATCAAGGGGATTTTCCGCAAATTGAAGGAGAAAATTGGTTAGGAAAAAAAATCCGCAGCGAGCTAGGGATTGATTTGTCGGAAAAAAAATATGGACAAAGTTCTTATGATTTTTGTAATTATCTATCAAATAAATCAGTTTTTTTATTGCGCAGCAAAACCAAGTCTGGTGCTCCGGCTATAGCTTCGTCATTTGTTTTGCGGTTAGAAATTTTATGCAAAAAAATGGGAATCAGTTTTGATAAAGGTAAAAAATATTTTGATTTATTAGAAAAAATAGATTTAGGTGATAATGCTGTTGAGGCTACAGAATCGGCTGTTGTTGAGGTTAGGGTGCCAATAGAATTTCGTCCAAAAAGAATTTCAATTACTGAAATTTCTCGTCTTTTATCGGATTCGTATCAGATTTATGCAAAAAGAATTTTACAGTTGCAAGAATTAAATAAAATTGATTACGAACCAGAATATCGAGAGTTCGGAACCTTTGTACATAAGGCTTTAGAAGAATTTATAAAAAATCCAAATGACAAAGATTTTATCAAAAAAACTGAAATAATCTTCAAAAAATATTTTTTAAATAAAGAAGCAAAATTAATTTGGTGGCCAAAATTTGAGAATATTTTTAGAGATTTTTATGAAAAAAATAACGCCATAGAAGCTTCATACAATTATGTTGAGGTGCCCACAAAAATTTTAATTAATGATATTTTAATTAGTGGAAAAATTGATCGCATAATAATTGATAATAATAATCACGCTCATATTTTTGATTATAAAACAGGGCCAATCGCCGCTACTAAAAAACTATCTTCAGGTCAAGAGCCGCAACTAGCGGTGTATGCTTTAATGTTGTATTGCGGGATGCTTGAAGATAAAAACTTAAATAATTATCCACTTGAAAAAATTTCTTCACTAAATTATTGGAAACTGTCTGCAACCAGTGAAGCAGAGGTTAGGCCAGTTTTTAAAGATCCCGAAGAAATTGCAATTATTGTAAATGCAGCAAAAAATGGTTTAGAAAAATTAACGGAATATTTTAATTGCCAAGAAGCCACTTATACCGCAGCCTTAGAGCCTAAAAGGTTGCATGAATATTCACATTTGGCAAGAATTTTTTAGGAGGAAAATGCATTATAAAATTATTATAGAATATGATGGTAGCAAATATGTAGGATGGCAGAAGCAAAAGGATCAAATCGATCTTTCGGTTGAAGAAATTTTACAAAAAGCTATCCATCAAATGACTCAAGAAGATGTCAAGCTAAATTGTGCAGGTCGCACCGATGCTGGTGTGCACGCTGTGGCGCAAGTTGCAGATTTTGTTGTGGATAAAAAATTTGACCCTCACAACATTATTATGGGACTCAACGGCTACTTACGTGAAAGCGATATCGTTGTGGTGGATTGTGAAATTGTATCTGATGATTTTCACAGTCGCTTTGATGCTTTAATGCGCCATTATCGCTATGTGATCGTTAATCGTAAGGCTCCGCTTTCATTGCAAAAAAATCGCGCATGGCATATCGCTTTGCCGCTTGATACGATATCCATGCAGCTTGCCGCTAATTATTTATTAGGTGAACATGATTTTTCATCTTTTCGCGATGCTGAATGCCAAGCCAGCTCAGCTGTGCGAACTGTTAAAGATATTAAAATCAGCAAAATTGGCCAAGAAATCTTTATAGATATTAGTGCCAAATCATTTTTGCATCACATGGTGCGTAATATTGTGGGAACTCTTATGTGGGTTGGTTCTGAGAGGATTTCTGTTGATGAAATGCTGATAATCCTAGAGACGCGTGATCGTAAGCTATCTGGCCCCAACGCTCCAGCTTGTGGATTATATTTTTTAGGTGCCGATTATTAATCTTGATTGGAAATTTCTATCGAAGTAAAAAAACAGCTTGCAGCCCCTGTATGACAGGCAACGCCAGTTTGTTTAACTTTAAGTAAAATACAATCAAAATCACAATCAATCTCAATTTTAATAATTTGTTGCAAATTGCCAGAATTTTCGCCTTTTTTCCACAATTTGCCTCGAGAGCGCGAAAAATAAGTGGCAAAACCAGTTTTTGCAGTTAAGATAAGGCTTTCTTCGTTCATCCAAGCTTGCATCAATACTTGATTGCTGCTATAATCTTGAACGATAGCGCAGATTAATCCATCTTGATTAAATTTAAGTTTGGAAAGAATTTCTTTCATAATTTTGCGAAAAAAACTATAATAACCAGCTTTTTTTAAGCTAAAAATTGATTATACAACCAAATGATTGTTTGTACAAGAAAAATCGAATTTGATGCCGCGCACCGCATCCAGAATCATGAAAGCAAATGTAAAATGTTGCATGGTCATCGTTATATCGTTGAGGCCAGTTTTACCGCGCAAAAGCTTGACGATATTGGTCGCATCATCGATTTTGGTGTGATAAAAGAAATCCTTGGTGCATGGATTGACGACAATTTTGATCATAATACAATTTTATCAAAAGATGATCAGGCTTTGGGCGCGCAAATAGAGGTGGCAACTGGTCAAAAAATATTTTATCTCGATTATCATCCTACGGCCGAAAATATCGCGCGTTTTTTATTTGAAGAAATTTGCCCAAAATTATTTAAAGATAAAGCCATTTGTTGTACTGAAATCAAGGTTTACGAAACCCCTAATTGTTATGCAAAAATCCAATAAATCATGATAAAATCTTTTACAGCGCAATATCGTGTTTATTATGAAGATACCGATGCCGGAGCGGTTGTTTATTATGCTAATTATCTAAAATTTTTTGAACGTGCGCGCACTGATTTTTTGCGCCATTTGGGTATTTCTCAACAACAAATTATGCTTGATGATAAATTGGTTTTTGTGGTTAAAAGATGCGAAATCGATTATCTAAAAGGTGCTAAATTAGATGATTTATTGGATGTTTCGGTGATGGTTGAAAAAATTGGTGCGGCCTCTTTAATTATGAAGCAGATTATGCTTAATGGCGATCAAATAATGGCGCAATTGCAAGTAGAAATTGTGGTGGTTGACTCGCAAAATTTTAAGCCAAAAAAGTTGCCGATGCTTATAAAACAAGCTTTGCTGGATTATATTGATGCCTAATTCAGTTAATTTGCGGATGGATGTTTTTTTGTTCTTTTATGCCTATAACAACTTCATTTTGCGATTGATTAATATTCTTTAACGCCTTATTTTAAGCGGTTTTAGCCTTATTTATCGCCTTTAATAATTTGTGGTAAAATCATTCTTATAAAGCCATTTTTAACGCTAATTTCAGGAAAAAACTCATTTTTAAACGGAAAATTCTCGATTTTTTCTAGATTTTGCGCCTTTTTTGCTTCGTCAAACTCGATTTCAAGCATGGTTCCTGCCCCAAAATCAAGTACATTTAGCACTTTGCCAAGTTTTTTGTCACTTTCATCAATCACATCAAGATCAATCAAATCAACTTGATAATATTCATCTTCGTCTAATTCTTTAAATTCATCGCGATTAGTGTATAATTCACACCCGCGTAGCTTTTCGGCATAATTGCGATCGTCCACGCCAGCGATTTTGGCAATCAAAATTACTCCATCACTAGCACTAGAGCCAATTGCGGCCTTATTTTTATTGTTAATTTTAAGCTTGATATTATTATCATTTTTATCAAAAAGATTATATTTTTCAATGTCGGAGGGGTTTTTGCAAAAGCTGATAATCTTAACTTCTCCCTTGATTCCAAATACCGAATTTATCTTGCCAATTAGAATTTTTTTCATTTTTTCTCACTTTTAATTATTGCAAATTCTGATTCGCGATATTTTTTAGCAAGATTTTCTAGGGTAGAATTGGCAAACATAATCTTTGATGGATCGAAGAATAGCGCGGCTAAATCCACATATTCATTGACTAAAACTTTAAGAGGAATATCTAGAGAAAATTTAAGCTCAAAAGCGCCAAAACGTAGAATATAAAGTAAAATTTGTGGGATTTTGTCAATTGTCCATTCATTTTTTAGCAATGATTTTATATCCTCATCAATAGTGTTGCATGCTAGAGGCAAGCCGTTGAGCAGGTTTTCTAATAGCGTTGCATCAATTTTATCACGATATGATCTTGGCTCATCTTCTGAACTTAAAACATAATTATCGACCAGATTATTTTTAATTTCGGCAATCATTTGTGTTTTTTCAAAAAACTCAAATTGATAATAAATCTGAACCGCCATTAGCCTAGACAATGTGCGCCTGCGCTGACTAAGATCGATATTATTTTTAGGGTTATTTTTTTGTATTTTTTCTTGCATAGTTGTTAAATTGACTTTTCTGAAGCCAAATGTTATAATTGACGTTAAGTAGGTACTGCTAAAATCCAATATTAATTAGCTTTAGCGGTGTCTGATATTTGATTATAAACTGCGCTTACAATTTTCTCAAGCGTTCAAAATGATTTATCATGCCAAAAAGAAAGGATATAAAATCTGTATTAATTATTGGAGCGGGGCCGATCGTGATTGGGCAAGCTTGCGAGTTTGATTATTCAGGTACGCAAGCCTGCAAAGCATTGCGCGAAGAGGGTTGCAAAGTGATTTTGATCAACTCAAATCCTGCTACAATCATGACAGATCCAAATCTAGCTGACCGCACTTATATTGAGCCAATCGATCCAAAAATTGTTGAGTCAATCATTGAAAAAGAGCGTCCCGATGCACTATTGCCAACGGTTGGTGGTCAAACGGCTTTGAATTGCGCAATCGCTTTAGCTAAAAATGGAGTGTTGAAAAAATATAATGTTGAACTGATTGGAGCCTCTATTGACGCGATTCACAAGGCGGAAGATCGTTCTTTATTTCAAAAAGCAATGGAAAAAATCGGTCTTGAAACTCCGCGTAATTGTATTGTCAAAAGCATGGATGCTGCGATTGAGGCACTTAAAACAATTGGCTTGCCCGCAATTATCAGGCCGTCTTTTACTATGGGTGGCGCGGGTGGAGGCGTTGCTTATACCGAAGAGCAATTTAGGCAAATCGTCGAATATGGTCTTGCAATGTCGCCTACAACTGAGGTGTTAATCGATGAATCAATTATTGGTTGGAAAGAATATGAAATGGAAGTGGTGCGTGACAAAAATGATAACGCAATTATTATTTGCTCTATTGAAAATGTTGATCCGATGGGTGTTCATACTGGCGATTCAATAACTGTAGCCCCCGCTCTTACTTTGACCGATAAAGAATATCAACGCATGCGGGATGCTTCGATTGCCGTGTTGCGCGAAATTGGTGTCGAGACCGGAGGTTCTAACGTGCAATTCGCCGTAAATCCTGCGGATGGTCGATTAGTTGTAATTGAGATGAATCCACGTGTGTCTAGGTCTTCAGCGCTTGCTTCAAAAGCCACTGGCTTTCCAATTGCTAAGGTTGCGGCTAAATTGGCAATCGGCTATAGTTTGGATGAAATAAAAAATGATATCACTGGTGGTGCTACTCCTGCCTCGTTTGAACCTAGTATTGATTATGTGATTACTAAAATTCCGCGTTTTACTTTTGAAAAATTCAAAGGTAGCGATAATGTGCTTTCAAGCTCGATGAAATCAGTGGGTGAGGCGATGGGCATTGGTCGATCATTTGTTGAGAGTTTTCAAAAAGCACTACGTAGTCTTGAATCAAATCTTAGCGGTTTAGATGATATTGCAATTGCTTCTGAAGATAAAGAGCAGCGCGCTAAAATTATTACAGAAAAAATGAAGATTGCAGCTCCAAATAGGTTATTATTGATTGCGCAGGCAATACGTGAAGGAATATCTCTTGAAAAAATTAACGAAGTCACATCTTATGATACTTGGTTTTTAGAGCAAATCAAGATGATTATCGACGCTGAAAGCGAAGTTAAAAAAAATGGTTTGCCAAAAAATTACGAAGATTGGATCAGCTTGAAAAAAATGGGTTTTTCGGATAAAAGATTAGCAAAATTAACCGCTCTTAATGAAAAAGATGTGCGTAAAATGCGCCAAGATCTTGGCGTTAATCCAGTTTATAAACGCGTAGATTCTTGTGCGGCAGAGTTCGATTCGGTTACGTCTTACATGTATTCTTGTTATGAAAATTAGGCGCTTTGTTAATAATGCTTAATTTTTGATAATTAAATTTAAAAACAAATATTGTTAAAAATATTGATAAAAGTTAGCTTTTTATCAAGATTTAGTGATAAATTAAAATTTAGCGAACTGTTGATTTTGCTGTTCAAATCAAAGAATTTTTCTTGACTAAATTTTTTATGAAGATCGACAAAAACTTCTTTTTCATCAAAAATAAAAAACTCGATGGTGCCATTGTTATAGCTACTTAGCCGTTTTAGAAAAAATCTTATAATTTCGCTAAAAATTTCATCATTTAAATTTTTATCACTGATTTTTTTAAGAATTTTTTCATCGATTTTTTTTGCTTTTATTGAAGATAAAAAATCGCGATAGAATCCAATAAGTTCTTCTCCCGAGACTATTGCCTGTGCTGGCGCATTATCACAAATTTCAGCTAAAATTTTTAATTCAGTTTCGGAAATTTTTGGCAAAAAGGATGGATGTTGCTGGTTTACAATTGCTTTGAAGCTAGCAAAATCAATATCGGGAGCCTTAATTAGATAGCAGCGAGATTTTATCGTGGGTAATAATTTGGATAAAGAATTTGCAGTTAAAATAAGATAATTATTAGGATGAGGTTCTTCAAGAATTTTTAATAAAGCATTTGCGCTAGCGCGGTTGAGGTGATCAGCGCTATCGATAATAATAAATTTATTTTTAGAAATTGCTGAAGTGCGATTTACGAAGTCAGCAATTTCGCGGATTTGATCAACAGAAATATCGCGCTTATTTTCATCTTTTTTGATTATAATTAAATCGGGATGGGGGTTGCTCTGATTAATGATTTCTAGGGCAAAATCTTTAGCGAAACTTGCTTTGCCAATAGATTTTTTGCCATGTAATAAAATCGCGTGATGCAGTTTGTTATTTTGATATAACCCATGAAGACTTGATTTTATTGACTCAAAGCCGATCAATTTATTCGCCTCCGCCAAGTGAATCTATGTAAATTGCCAGAGACTTGATAACATTATCGTCAAGACGGCCCGACCAATAAGGCATAACGCCATTACGCGCATAAGTGATTGTATATAGCAAATCAGCTTTGTCGCTGCCATATAGCCAAATTGCATCAGTTAAATTAGGGGCGCCAATTTTGCGATCTCCTTTGCCTTGTGTCCCGTGACATGCTACGCAATTGGCTTTGAAGATGGCATCACCATTTTTATTGTAAGGGGCTTTTGTTGAAAGAGATAAGACATATTCAGCAACATCGGCGATTTCGTCTTTTTTGAGAATTTGATCCAAACCAAAAGCTGGCATTTGCGAGAAGCGTGTTTTATCATGTCCTGAGCGAATGCCGTAAATCAAGGTTTGGTAGATATCTTCAATTTTACCACCCCATAACCAGTCATCGTCATTTAAATTGGGAAAGCCCTTCGAGCCCGCAGCACCAGTGCCGTGACATGCGGCACAATTTTCTTTGAAAGCTGCACGACCACCATTTAAAGCAAATTCAAGCAATTGTGGATCTTGTTTAATCTGGCTGAAGCTAGATTTTTCAAGTTTTAACAAATAAGCGTTTTTGATATCGCTAATTTCTCTTTGACTTTCTTTGAGTTGTGATTGTTGACTCCAGTCTAAGATGCCTTTACTATTGCCACCTGAAATTGGCCAAGTTGGATAAAAGATCCAATAGCCAATCGCCCAAATGATTGACACAATCCATACAATCAGCCACCAGCGCGGAGCTGGTATGTTATATTCTTGGATACCATCCCAATCATGACCAGTAGTTTTGGTTTTTTTAGATATTTCGTTATTTTGCTCGATTTTTTTATCGCTCATAAATATAATTTAAAATTAATGTTATGATATAATTTTAAAACATAAAATGAAGATTTCATTAATTATTACAGTTTTTAATGCAAAAAAATATATTGCCAAGGCTATAGAATCATTTTTGACGCAAGAATATAGCGATAAAGAGTTAATAATTCTTGATGGCAAATCTACAGACGGTAGTCACGAGATCATTTTACAATATCAACAAAAATATCCAGAATTAATTAAATGGATAAGGGCTCAAGATAATGGTATTTCTGATGCCCGCAACATAGCTTTGAAGCAGGTTAGTGGTGATTTGGTGGGTTTTTTAGGTGCTGATGATTTTTTGCATCGTGATTTTTATAAGCAAATGGCCTATTATGTAGAACAGAACCCTGATTTTGATGTTATTTATTTTAATTCTTATAGTATTGGAAAAAATCCTAGTTTTGATGCTAGTGCACAAATTAAAATAAATGTCAGAAACTTGATTAAGCACGCGCCGATTGCGTCTGGAGAATCATTTTATTATCGCAAAAAAATTTTTGATGAGATAAAATTTAACGAAAATAATCGTTATTCGATGGATTATGAGCTCAATATGTTATTGGCTTCAAGCGTAAAAAAATATATTTTTTATCCTGTAAATATTATAGCGGTTTTTAATGGATCTTTTGGTGATAGCATATCATCCTCTAATACCCTAAAACAAAGGCTTGAAACTATCGCTGTGCAGCTAAAATTTGCTAAAAATTTTGGTGCAAAAATAGGGATTTTATGTAGAAAAAAGAAATTAATTTTTAAAAATTTTTCTACATTTCTTAAAATTAAAAAAAATCTAGGATGAATATAATTCTTGCAAAGCCGCGTGGATTCTGTGCCGGAGTAACTCGTGCAATTGAGACAGTCGAAAGAGCAATCGCAAAATTTGGACCACCAATTTATGTGCGTCACGAAATTGTGCATAATAAATATGTGGTTGAATCCTTGCGTAAGAAGGGCGCAATCTTTGTTGATGAAGTTGATCAAGTGCCAAAAGATGCGATTGTAATTTTTTCGGCTCATGGTGTTTCTGATAAAGTTGAAGAAAATGCAATCGCGCGCGGGCTTGATGTGATTGATGCTACATGTCCTTTAGTTAGTAAGGTTCATCGCGAGGCAAAAAAATATGAAGAAGAAGATTACGAAATTATTTTGATTGGGCATAAAGGGCATCCAGAGGTTGAGGGTACTAGCGGGCGTGTTAAAAAGCCGGTGATTTTAGTGAGTGATGAAAATGATGCGCGCACTATAGAAATTGCCAATCCAAGTAAAATTGCATATGTTACACAAACGACTTTAAGCGTGGATGATACTAAAAAAATTGCTAATATTTTGGAAAAAAGATTTCCACAAATGCAGGCTGGGCTTGCTACCAAAGATATTTGTTATGCTACGCAAAATCGTCAAGACGCCGTGCGTGAATTATCAAAGAAAGTTGATATATTGTTGGTGATTGGTGCGCAAAATAGCTCTAATTCTAATCGCTTGAGAGATTTGGGCGAAGAATGTGGACGACCCTCTTATTTGATAAATGCTGCACATGATATTGATGCCAATTGGCTTAGAGATGTTAAAAATATTGGCGTTACTGCAGGCGCGTCCGCGCCCGAAAATCTTGTGCAAGAAGTAATTGTAAAAATTAAAGAGCTATCTAATGAAGAAGTAATGGTAAAAGATATGGAGGGTATTACCGAAAATGTGTTTTTTGCATTGCCACGCAAAGTGCGTAAATAAAGTGCAAAATGCTACAATTATTTTTTCTGATATGGTTTTTACAATCATTTAAATTTTTATTTGATATTTTTTACTTGATATAACAAATTAATTAAAAAATGTATCCGCAAAAAATTTTATTTGTCTGCACAGGAAATATTTGTCGTTCACCTACAGCTCAGGCTATTGCAAGGCATAAAGCAAAAATTAAAAACCTTGAAAATAAATTTTATTTTGATTCAGCCGGAACCGATTCATATCACCAAGGACAAGCTCCGGACGCTAGATCGCAACAAATCTGTAAAGAAAAAGGAATATCTTTTGATAAAATAGTTGCTCGTCAAATTAAAAAAAACGATTTCGAAGATTTTGATCTAATAATGTGTATGGATCGCTCTCATCTAGTACGTTTGCGAAGACTAAGTGATGAAAAATATCACCATAAAATTAAATTATTTTTAGAATTTTGTGATATATATAATAAATGGGATGATGAGGTAATAGACCCGTATTATGCCTCAGATAGTGGCTTTCAAGAGGTTTATGATGTAATCGACAAAGCATTAGATAAAATTTTAATGCTTAAAATATGAATAAAATATTATTAATTTCATTTTTGTTTCTAGTTGCCTGTGGAGGTGGCGGTGGAGGGGGTGGTGGTGCATCTTCGCCAACTATTAGCGATCCAGGGCTTGGTGATTCAGGGCCAACGCCAGACCCAGAGGATTCTCCCGTTGAAATTCTTGCTGTAGCAGATGATTTTCGTACCACCGAATATAACAATCAATGGGGTCTAGAAGCGATAAAATCAGCGGATGCGTACGCATTATTGACTAATAACGATTTAATATCAAATGGCGAGGGTGTAGTAGTGGCAGTGCTTGATAGTGGTATTCAAATTAGCCACACCGACCTTGATGCTAATACTGGCGGTGTTGCGCATGCTAATAATTTATTGGAATCCACGTTACATGGAACTCACGTTGCTGGCACTATCGCTGCAGAAAAAAATAATATAGGAATGCATGGCGTCGCTTATGGTTCTAAGATATCCGCTATTAAAGTGATTGGTGCGCTGGTGCCAGTACTATCAACAGAAATTGGTATTGAATTTGCTGCTGGGCAAAATGCTAAAATTGCAAATATGAGCTGGAGAATTAGCAATGCTGGTGCCACCGTTTATACTAATATTGGTTCTGCTGAATATAATATTTTTAAAAATATTCTTAATGAAGATTTCCAGATTGCTAAAGACAATGATATTTTGATGGTTATTGCAAGTGGTAATGATGGTCTAACTGATTTTGTATCGCTGCCTGCATTATATGCACAAGACGCTGATTATAAAGATTATATGATTGCAGTGGGCTCAATTGATATAGATGGTGCAATTTCTGAGTTTAGTAATAATTGCAAACAAGTTAAAAATGATTGCTTGGTGGCACCGGGTGGATTGATTTATGCTACCGCTCCAGCCAATAGCTATGAATATTTAAGCGGTACTTCGATGGCGACACCACATGTATCAGGGGCTGCGGCAATATTACGCGCAGCATGGCCACATTTAACTGCATTACAAGTAAAACAAATTCTACTTAACAGCGCGCAAGATATTGGTGCAGCGGGCGTAGATGATGTGTACGGTCATGGTTTGCTAGATTTATATGAGGCTGCGCAACCAAGTGGAATAGAGGGTTTGTCCTACTCTAACAAGGTTTTAGATGCAAAATATTCAATTACAAATTCGTCATTAATTAGTGATCCAATTTTTGGAGATGCTTTTACAAATAGATTATCTCAATTCTTAGAAAAAGCAGTTTATTTTGATGATTATGGTCGCAATTACAAATCCTCTTTAGCTAATAAAATAGAGATTAGAGGGCGTAATTCATTATCTTTAAATATAAATAATTTATTACTTAATAATTATCAAAATAATATTATTCCTTTTTCTTTTAACGCGTCAGTTCTGGGTTCTAGGCTTATTAGTGCAAAAATACAATTTAGATCATATAGTGAAAATTATAAAAAATTTCTAACAATTGATAGATCGCAAGAAGATCTCGCTCTAGATAAAGGGCAAGGTTTTTCGCTATCGCAAAATATTAACAAAAATTTAACTTTTGGATTTTCGTATAATATTGATGAATTACAAAATAGTGATAAATTTAACAATTTTGGTTTTATTTCGCAAAATAATGGATATGCTGCTAATCCTTATCAATCCTTTGTTAGCGGATCATCTTCAAGTCAAATCAAAAATTTTAATCAGTTTTTTTTAGCAAAAAATATTTGGGATAAGAAATTACAGTTAAATTTATCATATCAAACCTCTTATCGTGGTTCGTCTTTGTTAGCGGGATCTGATAATAAGCAAAATCAAATTAGTGATCTAAATTTTTTATATAAACCCACAAATTCAACAAATTTTGCAATTTCATTTGGCAATATGAAAGAATTTAATAATAATTTCTTAAACTCGCAAAGTCTTGGTGCATTTGAATCGCCAAGCGATGTTAAAACTTCTTATACTAAATTTTCTTTAAATCAGTATTTGTTTAATGATATTTATGTTTTAGCTAGCTATTCACAAGGCTCTACGCAAATTAAGGGCAATCAATATGGTTTATTTCGTGATTTTAGTGATATAAAAAGTCGTGCCATGTCTTTTGGTTTAGCAAGCCATGATTTTGCAGGGGGGGAGGCCGGTATAATTTATAATGAACCATTAAGAATTTATGCTGGATCGGTGCAAGTTGATGCTGCAATTGCTCGCGATAATTCTGGAAATGTAACAAGAGCTGTTGAGAATATTGATCTTAGGCCAAGTGGAAAAGAAAAAAATTTCGAAATTTTTTATGCTAGAAAAATTGGATATTTTTCACAAATTAGTTTAAATTTTGTCATCACAAAAAATGTGAGAAACCTTAAGTCACAAGACTCAAGCTTAGCTGTGCTTAGATATAAGCTTGACTTTTAATTATTCGCTATTTATCATGTTTTCTTACTAAAACACTACGATTATTTAACCCAGTTTTTGCTATGTTTGTTGTTATTTCTGTTGTGATTACTGTCGCGGCTGTTGCTCTTGGCGCCTTTGGCGGTGGTGGAGGCAGTTCTGGTCAAAATCCGATTTCCTCATCCAATAATACTGCACCAGCTCCTGTTATACAATCAAATTGGGTAGTTAGCGATTCTCAAGCTAATATTTATCGTACATCTGAATATAACTCGCAATGGGGCCTAGAGTCAATTCATGCTGCAGAGGCTTATGCTGTGCTTGCAAAAAACGATAAAGCAATTGCCGGAGATAATATAAAAATTGCCATTACTGATAGTGGCGTTGAGGCCTCGCATATTGAAATTGCTAATAATCTTGATGTTGCAAATAGTTATAATTATTATGCAAATAGTCATGATTTTTCTGATAGCGATGGCCATGGAACCCACGTAGCATCTATTGCGGCAGGTGTAAAAGATGAGAGAAATATGCATGGTGTTGCTTATAATGCAAATATAGTTGCATCTGACATTGTCAATGAAAACTACACCGAAATTGATTATGCTGAAGCTATAACTGGAGCTGCTTCAATTGATGATGTAAAAATTATTAATGCAAGTTGGAGCTATTCTAATCCCAGTGGATCATTTTATACAAGCTATAATGGTACGCCTTCTGGTACTAATTCTCGCGATAACGCAATTATTGCGGGCTTAAATATTGCAAAAGAAAAAGATATTCTAGTAATAGCTGCTGCAGGAAATGATGCCGATAATGATGGCGATGGTCAGTTAGAAGGGCAAGATCCTAATTATTTGCGTTTTTTAAAACCAACAAAGCCGGCACTTTTTGCTAATAATAATACTCTTGAGGGCTATATTATAGCAGTTGGCGCCATCAAAGAATATGATATTGCACAAAAAGATCCTCTAATTCAAATTGCCGATTATAGTAATATTTGTGGCATTACTCATGATTATTGCTTGATGGCTCCAGGTACAAGAATTTTAGGCGCCGTTTCTAATATTAATATTAATGATGTTGATGGGATTGAAAATCAGAAATATGCTGATTTTACAGGAAGCTCGATGGCTTCTGCTCATGTGTCTGGTGCTGCTGCAGTATTGCGTGCGGCATGGCCACATTTAACCGCGCCACAAACTGGGCAATTGTTGCTTTCAACTGCAACGGATCTAGGTGAGTCAGGGGTGGACGATATTTATGGTCACGGATTGCTAAATTTATATGCTGCTGTGCAGGCGCAAGGGGAAAATCGTTTAAGTGCTGGTAGTTTGGTAGAATCAGCAGGTTATGATTTGCGTAATAGTACGATTAGAGTTGATCCAATTTTTGGCGATGCTTTTAGTCGCAATGTAGCTTTAGCTTTGAAAGATGCTGTTTATTTTGATGATTATGGTCGTGATTTCAAAGCTTTTTTGGTTAATAAAATTAATATTTCTTCGCATAATTCAGCAATTTATCAAGTCAATAATATTTTATTTAATCAATATAAAAATGAAATTATCCCGTTTAGTTTTAATTTTAATCAACAAAAATTTGGTAGTCATAAAGAAAATCACAACCTAGAAAACGCTTCGCTTATTAAGTTTCAAATTAAATCTTATAATAATAATCACTTAAAATTTATTACAATTGATAATTCTGTAGAAAATAAAAATTTAACTACCCGTAACGGTTTTTCATTTATACAAAATTTTGGCAAAAATCTTAGTGCTGGCTTTGCTTTTAATATTGATGAATTAAATAAGAATAATTTTGGTTTTATTTTACAACCATATCGCTCTAGTCCTTATCAGGGCTTTGTCAGTTTAAATTTAAATGATAATCGCAAAAATTTTAATCAATTATTTTTTACGCAGAAGTTTTTTGATGATAAATTTAACTTAAATTTATCTTTTCAAAGTTCATATCAAGCTCAATCAATATTGGCAAGTAAAAAGAAGCAAGAAAATCAGTTAATTGAGGCCGATTTTGGTTTTAATGTTAATAAAAAGACAAATTTATCTTTTTCATTAGGAAAATTAACAGAATTTAACAATAATTTGCTAAATTCACATGCTTTTGGTGCTTTTGAATCAAGCTCTAATAGCGATACAAATTACTTTAAGATTTTTTTAGACAAAAAAATTATCGGCAATTATTCATTGATTGCTTCGGTTGCTCAAGGTATAACGCGCCTTGAGGGCAATAATCTGGGGCTTTTTCGCGATTATGATAATATAAAAAGTCAAAATGCTTCAATTGGATTGGTTAATCAAAATATTTTTGGTGGTAAAATGGGCGCAATTTATAGCGAACCTCTAAGAATAAGTAAGGGAAATGTTGTTGTGGATATCGCAATATCGCGTGATAATGCGGGAAATATTAATAGATATCGTCAAGAAGTTTCGCTTAAACCTAGCGGAAAAGAGCAAGATTTTGAATTATATTATTCACGCAACATTGGCGCAAATTCGCAAATTAATTTTAATTTATTTATGGTCAAAGATGCAGGAAATATCAAATCTGATCATCTTAATTATTTTGGTTTGATTAGATATGATATGCGATTTTAGTTTATCAAATTTATATTATTATCAAAATGTTATACAAAAAATCAGCGATTAAGTTCTTGTGATTGTGACAGTGCTTGTGAAGTTGATGCCACGCTCAACCATCTGCTGCGAGCGCGCATACGACGTGCATCCACGCGGCCACGAATCATTGCCCCTCTATCCTTAATGCCACCAACTTTATCGCGCCATTTTCTTACATCCGGCGCGCTTGATGGTTGTTTTGCTGCCAATTTTTTTGCTAAAGCACGAGTTTTAGCTGATGAAATCACAATTTCGCGGTTGCGATCATGCAATCTCTTGTGATGCATTACAATATTATCAGTAAAACGGCGACGCCGACGGTTGGCTAGTTTACGGCGTTTACTGCGACTAAGACCAAGCTTTCGAGGTCCGCGGGCAACGCTATAAAAAACGTGCAAGATTTCATGCCCAACTAAATGATGTGACAAAGGTGAATTTATCAGACCAGATGAGGCAAGGTTAATAGCATTTATATTTGCAAGACTTATAAAATCCACAAAAATTAAAATTTATAAACATAGCTCAGCATAACGCCCATAAGAGTCGCCTTGTGCCCATCTTCCTTGAGATTGACGCGGCTCACATCTAAAACCATGTTATTATTAAATTTATATCCAATATTAAATTGTAATTGGCGATCGCGCATTTTTGATCCATCGTAATTATGGTCAATATTTCTGTTTAGATTAGAAATGCTGGCACTCCAACTTTCATATTTAGCAATGATTGATGTGGTGATATATTTTGCATCGCGGTCACGTAAACCAGTAAAATTATTGATCTTAACATATTCAATTAATGGGATCAAGGATACGTTATTTTTTAACTTAAATAAATATTCAAGATTGGCGGTATAGCCAGTTTCGCGTGCGGTTGTAAAGTTATCTTGCGAATCATTATTAACATCAAGGCTGCGATAACCAATATTATAATATAAATCGCGAAGACCCATTATAGACTGGCCTTCTACAGTTATTGTATATGACGATAAAGTTGCGGTATTGCCAGAGAGATTGCCGTTTCTGTGTTCACGCGGGCGCCTTCTAAGTCCACTGCCACTAAGGCCCGTGATATCGTTAAAAAATGTGTTAAAAGTAATTTCGCTATCTTCAAGTAAAGCAGCCGCTCCAAAGCCAATTTTTTCGCGCAATTCATAATCTTCGGTAAAATCGGTCAAAAATACGCCAACGCGCTTGCTTTTGCGATACATTGTGGCAAAAGTTGGATTAAATTTACCAGCGAAAAATTTCATATCGTCATTTTGATAAAATGCTTTGAGTTCTTCGACGATAAAAGCGGTATCATCTTGGTTTAATCCGCGATCTGCGGTAAGAATTGTGCGAGATCTTTCGGGGTGAGGGCCATTGCGATCTTGCATGATTGGCAAAATACGCCAACCTGTTTTAATTGACCATTCTTTATTTAAATTTAAAGAAAAATCTGGTTCGATATTGATATAAGTGTTATTGCGAGGCACGCCTTTGGTTTTAGAATCAATTTTTTGATCCGATTTAAATTCAAATAAAGTTTGGCCCGATACGTATGGATATTGAGAAGATTTGGCCCAAGCTTGATTTTCATCATTATAAAATGAAAATGCTGCGACAAAAATTGCGGTAAAATAAAAATTTTTTTTCATATTTATATATTTAACTACGACTTTGGTAAAAACACTGTTACGGATGTTCCGACATCAATCTTGCTTTTAATTTCAAGATTGCCTTTATGTAATTCTACAAAATGTTTGGTTAGATAAATTCCGATCCCAGTGCCTGAAACCGCTAAGGTATTTTTTGCACGAAAGAATTTATTACCAATATTTTTTAAATCATCTTCTGGGATGCCGATACCGCTATCCACAACGCGAATAGCGATTGTATTAGCATTGGCTCTAGTGATAATATTAACCGAGCCTTTATCCCGCGAATATTTTATAGCATTAGAAATTATATTTGTAAAACAGTGATCTAGCATTTGTTTGTCACCATTAAACAAAGTAGAGGTTTTTGAAAATTTTGTGATAATTTTTATACCTCGATTATTTGCAATATTAGAGTTTTTATCGATAATGTCCAAGATTAAATTATGTAAATCAAAATTTTCTTTTTCAACCTTGATTTCGGTATTGCCAGCTTCGAGTTTAGCGAGATTGAGAGTGCTATTGATCAGTCCACTCATGCGTTGAATCCCACCTTTAATTCGATCGAGATATTTTTCGAATGATTCATCTGGTGTTGGCAGTGATTTAATTTTGCGCGCCAGCAATTCACGTGTGCTATCAATAATTTGCAACGGAGTTTTAAACTCATGTGAAACCAATGCTACGAATTCACTTTGCACTTTTCGTAATTCTTTTTCTTTTTTTACGGCTTCTTTTAATTCAAGCGTTTTTTCAAGTAAATTGTGATTGGCAATCATCACTTTTTCGATTGAATAAGAGCGATCAATTGCAATAGCCAATTGATCTGTGAGCATTTCGATTAATTCGATTTCATCTACTGTCCACACTCTTTTTTGTGATTGATGAAGATAAATCCCACCGTTAATTTGGTCATCAAATGAAGTAATAGCCGCAATTTGCGAAGTGATGGAATATTTTTTATAAAAATTATGAAGCGGGGTAAAACTTGGATCCGTGGCAACATCATCAACAATAAAAATTGCACTATTTTTTTTGTTGATACGAATTTTTTTATAAAAATTATTTTGAAAATTTATATAATTCGAAGCCTCCACCAAGCCCTGATTCTCTTGATTATTAACAATAGATTTTAAGTTTGGATTACTACAATGTTCGACAATAAATCCAGGTTCGTTATTTTTATAATCATGAATCAAACAGCGGTCAATTTTTAGATATTGTGTTAGAGATTTAGCGATCGTTTGGGCGATTTCTTTAACCGATTTATCCGAGATAATTAAGTAGCTGATTTCACGCAATAATTTCTCGCTATTAAGTGCGCGCTCAAGTTTCTTGATTAATTGTTGATTTTGCGGCCTATTTGAGGGCGATTCCTCGCTTTCATAACCAATTTTTTCAAAACTAAAAATCGCATAAAATTTTTTACCAACTGTTTTTTGATTTTGTTCGAAAATAGGTTTAAAGTCTATTTTAAATTTTGCGGTTTGGGTTTCGTCATTTTCAATATGATCTAAAGTTGTAACAATCGAGCATTCATGCAAATCCTTGATAGATTTGACCAAACGGATATATTCAAGTTGATCTTCGGAGGAGTAATTTATATCTAAATCGTCAAATAAAAAATCGTAGCTTTTTCCGAGCAATTCATGCACATCCGTTTCAAACATATCGCAAAATGCTTTATTGGCGTGAATTATGGCCAAATAATTAGGATTATCTGCTTTTATTGCGGTACATAAAAATGTAGCGCTAATATTTTCATCTACAACTTTTTTTAACTCACTCAAAATGCCGCTATTGGTTGTGAGATTTGGTTTGGCCAATTCTTGTTGCAGTGACTCTTCGCTCATTTTAATTTATTTTAATTGTCTTAAGCTAATTTCGATTTTTTCTTTCGCCTCATTAATATGATTTTCATCGATAATTAAAGGAGGTAAAATGCGGATTACATTTTCACCCGCCACAACAGTCAATAAGCCATTTTGCATCATAATTTCAACCAATTTAGTATTTTCAATTTTTTGATTGATTTTGATGCCAAGCATCATGCCTACGCCACGGATTTCATCGATTAAATCATTATTTTCATTTTTGATTTTTTCTAATCTATTTTTAAGTAATGTCGCATTTTTCTTGACTTTTTCAAAAAAGCCATCTGTCAACATAACATCAAGTACCGAATTGGCAACGGCCATGGCCAAAGGGTTCCCGCCATATGTAGTGCCATGAACACCCAGAGTCATGCCACTTGCAGCATTTTTTGTAGCCAAGCATGCGCCAAGCGGAAAGCCTCCTGCTATTGATTTTGCGAGCGCAATCAAATCAGGCTTAACCTCATAATATTGGTGTGCATGTAGATAAGCAGTGCGTCCCATCCCACACTGAACCTCGTCAAAAGCCAATAATAAGCCTTTTTCATCAGCAATTTTACGTAATTGTGCAATAAATTTTTTATCGCTAACGCGGATTCCTTCTTCGCCCTGAATTGGCTCAATTAATATGCCGGCAGTATTTTCGGTGATAGAATTTATAACTGCTTCAATATTGCCAAATTCAACATTATCAAAACCTTCGAGCTTGGGTTCAAAGCCTTCGAGATATTTAGGTTTGGCAGCAGCTGAGATTGTAGCAATCGTGCGTCCATGAAAAGCGCCGCTAAAAGTGATAATACGATTTTTGTGCGCTTGATTTTTGCAATAAAAATGGCGGCGAATCGTTTTTATCACCGCTTCAATCGCCTCAGCACCAGAATTGCAAAAAAATACATAATCCGCAAAACTGTTGGCAACCAACTTTTCGGCATATAAATTTAGCTCATTTCCATTGTAAATATTTGATACATGCCACAATTTTTTTGCTTGCACAGTAAGCGCATCAACCATTTTGGGATGACAATGTCCTAAACAATTAACTGCAATACCGGCGCCAAAATCTAGATATTTTTTGCCTTCGCTAAATAAATAAACACCCTCGCCATGCGAAAATGATATATTGAAACGTTTGTGAACTGGTAATAATTTATCGCTTGTAACCATTTTATAAAAAATCTGAAAAAGATATAGCCGAAATAGTTTTAACTGTTAGTATCGGCAAAGTTTATTAATTATAAAATAAAGTTTTTAATTTTTACAATAATGATTCTTGATTCTGACGAAAATAAACAGAGGATTTTGGCTAAGTTTTTGGAGATTTGCCCACTTGAAGGCTTTAGTGACAACAGTTTAAGCCAAGCAATGATCTTATGCAAAATCGATACAAAATATCAAAATTTAATTTTTGAAAATGGCTGTTTTGACTTAATTTTATACTATATTGACCAAAAAAACGCCAATTTATCCCAAAAAATTGCTAAAAATGATAATTTTTCGCAATTTAAGATTCGAGATAAAATACGTTTTGCATTATATGAATTATTTGAAAATGAAAAAGAAAATCGATTAGTTTTACAAAGATTGCAACAATTTTATTTGAATATAAAAAAAGGTCCACGCCCAGTTTTATTATCTTTACAACATATTGCAAAAATATCAGATTTTATCTGGCGTGCAATTGGCGATAAATCAACTGATTTTAATTTTTATACCAAAAGATTGACTTTGTCTAAAATAATTTTGCAGACATTTTTTGTTTTTATGAAAGATGATAGTCAAGATTTGTATAAAACTAAAAAATATATTGATTTACAAATCGAAAAAGTGATGAAATTTGAAAAATTCAAAGTTAAAATCAAAAATATTTCACTTGATTTAAAAGAAAAATCGCAAGAAATCTTTATTGACGAAAATAAAAAACTAAAAAGCATAAAACGCCTTATTAAGGATTTACCTTTTATAAGATTATTTAATTAATATTTTATGGCTACTACTTTTAATTTATTTGATCTAATTTTTATTTTTGCCGCAATCATAATCATCGCGATTGCTTTTTTGCGAGGTTTTGCACGCGAAATATGTGCTCTAATTGCGTGGATTTTAGCAATCTTGATCTCATATTATCTGGCACCATATACGACAGACTTCGCTAGTAAATATTCACAAAATCCTGTCGTCACAAATATTGTCAGTACGATTTTGGTATTTATGATAATCTTTATCATTACCGCGTTATCTTTAAATAAATTGGGATATGCGTTAAAAGAAAAAATGCCCACAATTTTAGATCAAATTTTAGGTATATTATATGGCGCGCTTAAAACTCTATTAATTTTTGGTTTGATATATTCGTTTACGGCAAATTTATATAGTGTAATTTATCAAAATTCGTCATCAGAAGATGCTGAAAAGTCGCCAAAATGGCTTTATGAATCGCGATGCCGCAAAATAATTGAAGGCGGGGCAAAAATTCTTGATCCTGTGGTTAAAAAATTTGTTGATTCAATATTTGTAAATTTTGATGTTAAAAAAATAAGTGAAGAAAAAAAATCGAATGAGGTCAATAAAATAGAATCTTCGCAGCCTAAACATAAAAAAAATAAAAAAGAAATAATTAGTCCGCTTGAAGAAGCTAATTCAACAAATCAAATAGATAAAAATTCTAAAACAAATGAGTCAGAAAAGCTTGAAAATACTAAAGAAAAAGCAAAACTGCTTGATAAATCTAAATCGACAAAAGCAGTGAAAACTGATAATGAATTTTATGATGACAAAGGTTATTCACGTAAAGAAATCGAAAAAATGAATCGTCTGATTGAAATTGTCGAATAATTTGACTTTGGCGATTTAAAATGGCATCATATAAAAAATGATTTAACCTTTATTATAATTTTATGTTTAGATTAACACAAAAAACTGCATTAGTCACTGGAGCTACCGGTGGGATTGGTGCTGCAATTGCAGAAATTTTAGCAAAACAAGGTGCGAAGCTTGTTATTTCTGGTACCAAAGAAGATCGTCTCAAAGAGGTGGCGCAAAAAATTGGTGAAGATAAATGTAAAATTCTAGCTTGTAATTTGTCTGACTTTGTGCAAGTTGATGCTCTTTATGATAAAGCTGAAGAGCTTGCAGGTGCGCCAATCGATATTGTAGTATGTAATGCCGGCATCACTAAAGATAATTTGGCCTTGCGTATGAAAGATGAAGACTGGGATCAGGTGCTTAACATCAATCTTAAATCAACTTTTATTCTTAACCGTGCAGCTATCAAAAAGATGTTGCGTCGCAAGGCAGGGCGTATCATCAATATTGCCTCAGTTGTGGGTGTGACGGGCAATCCTGGGCAGGCTAATTATGTGGCTTCAAAAGCTGGTATGATTGGGATGAGTAAATCATTCGCGCAAGAAGTTGCTAGTCGTGGCATTACTATTAATTGTGTCGCTCCAGGATTTATTCAAACTGCGATGACCGATATTTTAACGGATCATCAAAAACAAGCGATTTTATCTTCGATTCCTATGCAAAAAATGGGATTGCCTGAAGATATAGCTGCGTCGGTGGCATTTTTAGCAAGTGATGAAGCTGGCTATGTTAACGGTCACACATTGCATGTTAATGGCGGAATGCTTATGGTATAAGGCTTGCAAGGATACAAAATAGATTTTATATGGCAAATATACATAAATCAAAAATAATTATTATCGGCTCAGGTCCTGCGGGCTATAGCGCGGCGATATATGCGGCGCGCGCTAATCTTAAGCCAATTATGGTTACGGGTATGCAACCTGGTGGGCAACTTACTATCACAACTGATGTAGAAAATTATCCGGGTTTTGCTGAAGCGATTCAGGGACCATGGTTGATGGAGCAAATGGCTAAGCAGGCCGAGCATGTGGGTGCACAAATTATTTATGATCACATCAAGCAAGTGGATTTTTCCAAGCGACCATTTAAGTTAATTGGTGAATCAGAAGATATTTACGAAGCTGATTCGATAATTATATCAACAGGCGCGCAAGCCAAGTGGCTAGGGCTTGAATCGGAAAAAAAATTTCAAGGATTTGGCGTTTCAGGTTGCGCTACTTGTGACGGATTTTTTTTCAAAAATAAAAATGTAATTGTGATTGGAGGTGGAAATAGCGCGGTTGAAGAGGCTCTCTATCTTACTAATCATGCCGCCAAAGTATATGTGGTACATCGCCGCGATAAATTTAAAGCCGAAAAAATCGCGCAAGATCGTTTATTTAAAAATCCTAAAATTGAAGTCATTTGGAATCACGCTCTTAATGAAGTTATTGGTAATGAGCAGCCAAAATCAGTGACGGCGGCACGTTTAAAAAATACCGTGGATGGTTCGATAAAAGAAATCGCGATTGACGGTATTTTTATCGCGATTGGTCATAAACCGAATTCGGATTTATTTAAGCAAACTGGCTTGGATATTGATGAAGAAGGCTATATTATCACTAAAAAAGGCAGCGCCTCAACTAATATTGCCGGAGTTTTTGCGGCAGGTGATATTCAGGATAAAATTTATCGTCAGGCGGTGACGGCAGCTGGCAGTGGCTGCATGGCTGCGCTTGATGCGGAGAGATTTTTAGCGCATTAAATTTGCGGTTAAAAGCGATTATAATTGCGACAAATTTTTTCTGATTCTTATCAAAAATCATATCTTCATTGTTAAATATTGTGGATGATGTTATAATTTATTTGGTCGTTTTTTGATTGCCGTTGATGTTGCTTTGGGTCTTGTTTTTTATGATTTTTTTATTTAATAGGCCTTGATTTTGGCGATCGTGTATGGTTTTTTAAAATAAATTATAATTTTTTTGCGAAAAAAATGTCGAATTCACTTAAATTTACCCTCGATAAAAGTGGTGTTGCAAATTTAGTTTTTGATCTACCTAATGAAAAAATAAATAAACTGTCCAAGCCTGTATTGCTTGAGCTTGAGAAAGCTCTTAATGTTATTTCTGGTAATAAAGCAATTCGTATTTTAATTATTACTAGTGAGAAAAAAGATATTTTTATTGCAGGTGCTGACATCAATGAAATCAAGGATATAAGTGATCAAAAAGATGCCTATGAAAAAGTTTCGCGCGGGCAAAAAATTTTAGGCCGTATTGCAGAATTAAAAATACCGACAATTGCAGTGATCAACGGCGCGTGCTTAGGCGGTGGACTTGAGCTTGCTTTGGCTTGTCAATATCGCGTTGCGGTTATTAATAAAAAAACTGTTTTGGGATTGCCAGAAGTAAATCTGGGCATAATCCCTGGATTTGGAGGAACTCAACGTCTGCCTAAGTTGGTGGGTTTGGCTGAATCATTAAAAATGATTTTGTCGGGCAAGGCCATTGATACAAAAAAGGCTTATAAAATTGGTTTAGTTGATGATGTAATTCGTGAAGAATTTCTCGAAGAAAAACTTAGTGATTTTGTTACTGAAATTATTACTAAAAATGAAAATAATATTTACTTGCAAAAGCGCAAAAAATCTGCCAATCAGCGCTTTTTGATTGAAACAATTTTGTTGCAAAAATATTTGATTTTTTATTTATCAAAACGCGATTTACACAATAAAACCAAAGGCCATTACCCCGCGCCATTTTACGCTCTTGAAGTTATCAGGCGTACTTATGGCTTAACTTATGGCCAGCGCGGCTTTGCAACTGAGCTTGAAGCATTTTGTGAGGTAGCGGTGGGTGATATTTCAAAAAATTTAATTGAAATTTTTTTTATTAATGAAGAATTAAAAAAAGATGACGGAGCTAATGGCCAAGCTAATGAGCGAGATATAAAAAATGCCGCTATATTAGGAGCGGGCGTGATGGGAGGGGGTATAGCTTGGCTTTTTGCTTATAATAATTTAAATATTCGTATTAAAGATATTGCGCAAAATGCCATTTCTCTAGGTTATAATCAGGTTATAAAAATTTTTAATCAACTCAAAAAAATTCGCAAACTAACAACTGAGCAGATTAATTTAAAAATGACAAGAGTGACTTCGAGCCTTGATTTTAGTGGCTTTGAAAAAGTTGATTATGTGATTGAAGCAATTGTTGAAAATATTATAATCAAGAAAAAATTATTGTCCGAAGTTGAATCTAAAGTAAAAAATGACGCGATAATTGTTAGTAATACGTCATCATTGTCAATTTCTGAAATGTCTAATGCCCTACAAAATCCTAAACGCTTCGCAGGTATGCATTTTTTTAATCCCGTAAATCGCATGCCATTGGTTGAGGTGATTTATGGAGATAAAACCTCAAATGAAACAATCGCTACAGTGGTTAAGCTTGCTAAAAGCTTAGGTAAAACGCCAATTGTGGTTAAAGATGTAGCGGGTTTTTTGGTTAATCGTATCCTTCTTACTTATATGAACGAAGCCGCATATTTGTTGCAAGAAGGCGCTGATATTGCGCGTGTTGATGCTGTGATCGAAGATTTTGGTATGCCAATGGGGCCCTTTATTTTAGCTGATATAGTAGGAATCGACATTGGCGCTAAAGTGGCGCAATCACTTCAAGAAGCTTATGGCTCTAGGATGCGTGTAGCAGATATTTTAATCGATCTTTATCATAATCACAAAGAATTGTTAGGAAAAAAATCTAAAAAAGGATTTTACGTCCATTATTTAGGTGAAAAAAATTATCGTGTTAATCCAGAGATATCAACCATTCTCGCTAATTTGCGTCAAAATAAATCAATCGCAACTTATTATGCTTCAGATGCAGAAATTATCGATCGCTGTATATTAACAATGGTCAACGAAGCTGCTAAATGCCTAGAAGAAAATGTTGTTAAAAATGCGCGATATTTAGATATGGCAATGATTATGGGGGCTGGGTTTCCAGCTTTTAGGGGAGGTGTGCTCAGATATGCTGATGCGCGAGGTTTGCCAAATATAGTTGCAAAATTGCGTGAATATGAAAGTAGAGTTGGCGAAAGATTTAAGGTTAGTGAATTATTAGTGGATATGGCCAGTAAAAATAAGCGCTTTTATTAGGCGTATATAGCAACAACAACTTCACATTGACGCTAAATAGCTTCTTTTTTTTAGCCTCTTTTTTGATGTCAATGTGAAGTTGTTGTTGCTATAATCAGTGATTAAATTGGGGCAATCATATTTTATAAATAAAATTGCTTTTAGTGTTTTATATCTGATTAGTTATAGCTAATTTATTTTATTGCGGATATTGCAGATAATCCAAAATCCTCAATCACCGCGTATTCACGTGGTTTAAACAACTGATAATGCCACCATTCTTTCGAATAAAAATCCCATCCCGCTTTAGTCATGATATCAAATAATAATTGGCGGTTTTTTTTTGCCAAAGGCGAAATGCGTTTGCAATCATGAAAAGCCAAATCTGTAAATTCATCAAAATCCGACCCCATTTCAAGCTCATTACCATTTGCATCAATTAAGGTTAAATCAATTGCCACACCGCGACAATGCGGGATCGAGCCAGTTAAAGGATTTGACACAAAGCCACCATTTGGATCTTCAGATGGAAATTTATTATACATAAATTGCTGCACCTCAATTGGCCTAAATCCATCAAAAACTTTGAAGCGTAAATCATATTTAGAAGCTATCGCGACTGCTTTTTTCAAGGCCCCAGCCGCATCTTTATGTAAATAACAAATTGCTTGTGAATATAATTTAATACCGCAAATATTATTGGTTGTATTATAGCGCAAATCAAGCTTTATGCCATAATTTTTTTCATCAATTTCAACTAAATTTTTTTTCATTATTTTAATAGTTTAATATTTCTACCTGAAAATTCTATAAAACCAATAAACCCTAAGGTTAAAGCTGTGACAAAAATCTGTTAAAAAACTCTAGCTAAATGGTTTTAAAATTACTAAAGACACAATCGCAATCAATAATATTGTAGGAATTTCGTTAATGATTCGATAAAATTTAGCATTATGTTTATTGTTTCCAGCGGCGAATTGCTTGCGGCAATGCGCTAAAAAATGATGATAAATCGCCAAAATTAATACCAAAGTAATTTTAATATGAAGCCAAGCAAAGTTAAAACCAATTTGATTTGCTAGATAAAATCCAAAGACAAAAACCGCAATCATGGCTGGATTCATGATATAGCGCAATAAACGGTGCTCCATCTTGATAAAAAGCTTATCAGCTTCTGATCCAAGAGCCACTTCGCTATGATAAACAAAGAGCCTCGGTAGATAAAAAAGGCCCGCAAACCACGCCACTACTGCAATGATATGGGCAATTTTAATAATTTCAAAAATGTCGAATTCTTCCATTTGTTTTGTTGAAATTGTTGAATTTATGATTATAATTGTAAAAAACCGAACTAAAATCTCGACTTAAATATATTATGAAACTTTTAGCTTGTAATAGCAATATCAGTTTATCAAAAGAAATTGCTAGCTATCTCAAAATAGATCTTCTTGATGCAGAAATCAAACGATTTTCTGATCATGAGGTTTTTGTTGAAATCCGCGAAAATGTTCGCGGTGAGGATGTTTTTGTAATTCAATCGACATCCAAGCCATCAAATGATCATATGATGGAGTTGTTAATTACGATTGATGCGCTTAGAAGAGCTTCAGCGCGTCGCATCACGGCGGTTATCCCATATTATGGCTATGCTAGGCAAGATCGAAAGTCTTCTCCGCGCACACCTATTTCGGCAAAATTGGTGGCCAATTTGATTACTTCTGCTGGCGCTGATCGTGTTCTAACCCTTGATCTACACGCTTCGCAGATTCAAGGATTTTTTGATATTCCGGTTGATAATCTTTATGCATCCCCTCTTTTTGCAGCTGATATCAAGCAAAATTTTACATCAGATAATTTAGTAATAATCTCGCCAGATGTTGGTGGACTTGTGCGCGCACGCGATGTTGCTAAAAGAGTGGGTGTTGATTTGGCAATTGTTGACAAGCGCCGCCCTAAGGCTGGAGTGAGTGAGGTGATGAATATTATTGGCGATGTATCAGGAAAAAACTGTATTATAATTGACGATATTGTTGATTCGGGAGGTACTTTATGTAATGCGGCTGAGGCCTTGTTAGATAATGGTGCACTATCGGTTTGTGCATATATTACTCATGGCGTTTTATCCGCAAATGCTCATGAAAAAATCGCTAATTCAAAGCTAAAAAAATTGGTAATTACAAATTCAATTGAGCCAACCGCACAAAGTTTGGCGGTTAAAAATATCAAAACAATAAATGTAGCAGCCCTTTTGGGAGAAGCGGTGCGTAATATTTCGCAAGAAAAATCACTTTCAATATTATTTTAGTTTTTTATGGAGAAATATAAAATTCCTTTAATTTCATTCGCATCATCGCTAGCATTGGTGCTGTTTGCGGTGTTTTTAGCTGATTTGCTTTATTGGCCAAAAAAACTAGTAAAAAGAGGTTATGAAATCCAAATTTCAACTGATGGAAAGCCTATTATCAAAGAAGAAAAGCCCATTGACATTAATGCTTTAATTAAAATTGCAAATTTTGATAATGGTGCAAAAATATTTAAGAAATGTGCCACTTGTCACAATGCAGAAAAAAATGGTGGCAATAAAATAGGTCCGAATTTGTATAATGTTGTAGGTCGCAAAAAGGCGATGGTAGCAGGTTTTACATATTCTGAGGCAATGGTTAAAAAAGGTGGATCATGGTTGCGTGAAGATCTAAATCTATTTTTAACAAAACCAAAAGATTATGTTATAGGCACTAAAATGGGCTTTGCGGGACTTAAAAAACCTCAAGATCGCGCCGACGTAATTTTGTATTTAGAGAAAAAACAATAATTATAATTATATGGAGCAAGTTATCGGAGTTATTTTGGCTGCTGCTTTTGGGGCGATATTTGGTTCATATGCCACTTTATTTGCTTACCGCTTGCCTAGAGGAGAATCCTGTTTTGGTCGCTATTTTGGCGCTAAATCTCGCTGTCCTAATTGTCAGCAAACCATTAAAACTCGCGATCTAATCCCTTTACTAAACTGGATTTTTACTTTAGGTAAATGCCGTAGTTGTAATTTTAAAATTCCGCGTAGTCATTTATTTATCGAGCTTTCTTGTACAATTTTATTTGTAATTTGTTATTTAAAATTTACTTTTAGTGAGAAATTTATTATTTATTCATTAATTTCGGTATTAGTGGTGATATTGATGGTTACTGATTTTACACATAACCGTTTTTCATCGCAATTGCTAAGCACTCTTGCGGCTGTAGGATTGGCTAATCGTGTATTGATTGATCAAACTATTATTTTTGCAATATATAGTGTGGCTGTCGGCATAATGGCTGCAACGTTTTTTTATCAAATTTTTTATAAAAAAACCCAGATTTTATTTAATTCACAAGAGCAGGCATTTGATTATATTAAATTTATTTTGATTACATCGATTTGCTTTGATATTCGCAATTTTATGTTATATTTTTGTGTAATTATTGCAATTTTTTCAATGCTGATCTTGCTAAATGCGCCTAATAAAAAAAGGCGTTTTAGCTATGGCTATTCTTTAATCATACCATTTTTATGGTTGATTTTAATTTAATTTAAAAAACATGACTTTCTCAGATTATAAAGTAAAGGATATTACATTGGCCGCTTGGGGCAGAAAAGAAATCACTTTGGCCGAAAATGAAATGCCTGGTTTGATGTCTTTGCGCCGCGAATATGGGGCTTCCAAACCATTAACTGGTGCTAAAATTGTGGGCTGCTTGCATATGACGATCGAAACCGCAATATTGATTGAAACCTTGATATATCTAGGCGCATCGGTTAGGTGGAGTTCATGTAATATTTTTTCAACATCCGACCAAGCTGCTGCTGCTATAGCCGCAGCTGGTATTCCAGTTTTTGCATGGAAAGGTGAAACCGAAGAAGAATATGAATGGTGTATCCATCAAACAATTATTGGTGATAAAAATTGGCAGCCAAATATGATTTTAGATGATGGTGGCGATCTTACAAAAATCATGCATGAAAACTATCCGGAATTATTAAAAAATATCAAAGGCCTATCTGAAGAAACCACCACTGGCGTGCATCGCTTATATCAAATGGAAAAGGAGGGTAGGCTTAAAGTTCCTGCAATTAACGTTAATGATGCGGTTACGAAATCTAAATTTGACAATCTTTACGGCTGTAAAGAAAGCGTGATTGATGGCGTTAAACGTGCAACCGATATCATGATTGCTGGAAAAATGGTTGTTGTTGCTGGCTATGGTAATGTTGGCAAGGGATGTGCCGAAGCCTTTAGATCACAGGGCGCGCGCGTGGTGGTTAGTGAAATCGATCCAATTTGTGCACTACAAGCAGCAATGGCGGGCTATCAAGTGATGCCAATCGAAAATGTGGTTGATCAAGCTGATATTTTTATCACTGCTACGGGCAATGTTGACGTGATTACAATTGAGCATATGCGCAAGATGAAAGATTGTGCTATCGTTGGTAATATCGGGCATTTTGATAATGAAATTCAAGTTGAGGGTTTACGCAATCTGAAATGGATGAATATCAAGCCGCAAGTTGATCAAATTACTTTTCAAGATGGAAAACGTATAATTTTATTGGCAGAAGGTCGACTACTTAATCTAGGTTGCGCCACGGGACATAGTGCTTTTGTAATGTCAGCAAGTTTTACCAATCAAGTAATGGCGCAGATTGAGCTTTGGCAAAATCACGCAAAATACCAAAATAAAGTATATATTTTACCAAAAGAGCTTGACGAAAAAGTTGCAATCTTGCATCTTGAAAAATTATCGGCAAAATTGACTAAACTTACAAAAAAACAGGCTGATTATATTAATGTAAAAGTTGAGGGCCCGTTTAAAGACGATGCTTATCGCTATTAATAATTAAATAAAATGGAAAAAATTCAAATCACCAAAGAAGGATATGAAAGACTAAGATCCGAGCTCAATCAACTTAAAAATATTGAGCGACCAAATATTATCCAAGCTATCGCTACAGCGCGCGAGCTTGGGGATTTACGCGAAAATGCCGAATATCACTCAGCCAAAGATAAACAGGGATTTATCGAAGCGCAGATCAATGATTTTGAAGATAAAATTGCGCGTGCTGAGATTATCGATGTTTCACAACTTAGTGGCAATAAAATAAAATTTGGTGCTACAATTGAGTTAGAAAATCTTGATAATGGTAAAAAAGTAAAATATAAAATTGTCAGCGAATATGAGGCCGATATCGATCATGGTCTTATTTCAAGCACTTCACCAGTTGCTAGGGCGTTGCTAAATAAAGAAATTGGTGATGAAGTTGAAATTAAAGTTCCAAGCGGTATTACAAATTATGAAGTAATTTCGGTCAAATTTGTATAAAAATATTATTCTTAAAAAAAATAATATTGACATAGAATATCTAAAAAAATATCTTACTGAACTTATACTTCAGAATTGTTATTTTGTGTAAGGGCTTAGTGCTATATTATTGGGCCTATTTTTAATCGTAAAAAACTAATATGAAAAAAAAATATTCTAGCAAAAAATCCGCATTCTCGTTAATCGAGCTTTCGATTGTATTAATTATAATTGGTTTGTTGATTGCTGGCGTTACTGGTGGGGCCAGCTTAATTAAGAGTTCAGAATTGCGTGCTGTTGCAAGTGAGGCTAGGGCATTTACCACCTCTATCAACGGATTTTATAACCAATTTAATGCTTATCCAGGAGATTATACCACGGCCATAAGCGGATCAAGCACCGGTGATGGTGATAATACAATTGAATATGGTTCTGGCGGTGGGGGCACTGCATCAGAAGGTCGCAACGCTTGGGTGCAGATGAAAGCGGCTGGTATAATTGATTCAAACGTATTATCTGCGGCAACTTCGGTAGTGGCAACAACTACTGCAGCAAGCTTTGGCTCTAGTGTTCCGGCATCTAAAATAAAATCTTCAGGTTGGGATTTAGATTATAATGCAACTTCTGGTGTATTGCAAAATGTGTTAGTTCTTACTGGTGCAACGGGTACATATAGTTCGGGCAATACCCTTGTTAATGGCACATCGGTTGCAGGCGGTGCTATTACCCCAACTGATGCGCTTTCAGTTGATACAAAGATTGACGATGGCGTAGCAAATACCGGAAAAGTGCGCGGCGTTACTAGTACTACAGGCACTTGCAACAGCTCTGGTACTTATTCAACGAGCACAACAACAAAGGTTTGTGCACTTTCATATCAAGTTGATATTAACTCATAATATTCAAGCGGCGGCTAAATCCGCCCTTATTCTAGGCGCCGTTGATAAAGCTAATTAATATCATATTTTTCCTATTTTGTTTATTTTGGTGTCAATATGAAGTTGTTATTCTATAGTATTCTTAAGATATTTCTCGCAATCTTATTAAAAAACGTTAAAATCATATCAAAATCTAATATTAATTAGCTTTATTAACGGCTCCTAATGAAAAATGATCCTTTATTATCCTCGATAATTAATTTTTTATTGCCGATAATTTTTCTTTATGGATTGTTTTTTTTGTCAGGGTTTATTGATAACGGCTTTTTTGCTTTTATCTATTCGCTAGTTTTATTTATAAGCGCATTGATGATATTTTATATCTCGAATTTCGATTCAAATATATTTGCAAAAATCAATTTCGCCAATATCTCACTTTTCTTGATTTTATTATCTCTGGCCTATATTTTTTCACTGTTATTTTTTATAACAGATGGGTTATCTTTGTAAGTTTAAGGTTTAATTCCGGTATGAATTGCCGCGGTTCCAAAACTTAAATTATGATATTTTGTCTTACAAAATCCTATCTGCTTAAGCATTTTTTCAAAATCATTTTGGTTAGGAAATTTGCGAATACTTTCGACTAAATATTGGTAAGATTCGCGATCATTTAATACAATTTCACCAATTTTTGGGATTATATTAAAAGAATAAGCGTCATAAAATTTTTGTAAAAAATAATTATCAAGCTTAGAAAATTCTAGGCAGATAAATTTCCCTCCACTTTTAAGAACTCTAAAAGCTTCTTTTAAACCTTTATCAATATTTGTGAAATTGCGGATGCCAAAAGCGATAGTAAAATAATCAAATTTGTTATCTTCAAATGGCAGATTTTCGCCATCCGCGCAAGTAAAAGTGAGGTTTTTGTATAAATTTAAGTCAATTGCGCGATCGGATCCGCAAGCGAGCATTTCGGGATTAATATCAACCACCTCAATTTGAGACTCTAGTTGTTTTTCTAGTGCTTTTTTGGCAATTCTGAAGGCGATATCGCCAGTGCCGCCCGCAACATCAATAAAATGGGCGTTTTGACTAAAGTTTATTTCTTCAATCATGCGATTTTTCCAGATGCGGTGAACTCCTGCACTCATTAAATCATTCATCAAATCATATTTTTTTGCAACATTTGAAAAAATTCCTTTGACTAGATCAGCTTTTTCGTCACGATTAACGCGTTTAAATCCGAAATCCGTTTTATTATCTGTCATGACTAAATTAAGTGAATTTGATTTTATATTACCACCTCAGCTGATTGCGCAGCAACCTTTTTATCCAAAAGAGCAAACTAAGATGCTAGTTTTTGATGGCGCAAAAATACTTGATTCTCAGGTTATCAAACTTGTAGATTTTTTGCAAGAGGGTGATGTGATGGTTTTTAATAATGCTAAAGTTATTAATGCTAAATTATGGGCTAGAATCAAGCGCAGCGGATCTGAAATCGAGTTTAATCTTGATCAAGAAATAGCTCCAAAATTGTGGCGCGCGATTATTAAAGGTGCAAAAAAAATAAAAGACAATGATATTTTAGAAATTACTGATGATTTTAACGCGCTAGTAAAACAAAGGCTCGAAGATGGTTTTGTGCTAATTGAATTTTTGGGAAATGATATAGAAAGTAAATTAGAAAAATATGGCGCAGTGCCTTTACCGCCTTATATCAAGCGTGATGACAAGCAAGAAAGTGATATAAAAAATTATCAAACTATTTATGCAAAAGATGGTAATGCGGTTGCTGCACCTACAGCGGGGCTGCATTTCACGGATATGATTTTTTCTTTATTAGATGAGAAAAAAATAAAAAAAGCATTTGTAACCTTAAATGTTGGTGCTGGAACCTTTTTGCCCGTAAGGTCTGAGACATTGCAAGAACATAAAATGCATGAAGAATCATTTTATATTTCACAAGAAAATGCTAATATTATTAATCAAGCTAAAATGGATAAACGCAGAGTAGTAGCGGTTGGAACTACCTCTTTAAGAGTCTTGGAATCAGTTGCAAATATAGATGGATTTTTGCAAGAAAGTAAAGCTAAAACCGATATCTTTATCTATCCACCTTACAGATTCAAGGTTGTAGATATTTTGATGACAAATTTTCACTTGCCAAAATCGACGCTTTTTATGTTGATTTCGGCATTTGTCGGTAAAGATAAAGCTCGCCAGATCTACAGCCATGCCATCAAAAATCAATATCGATTTTATTCATATGGTGATACATCATTATTGTTTAGAGCTAATTTGTTATAATATAACAAATGCTATTTTGTAGCGGCTAACTAGTGACTGTATGTTTTAAATAAATATAAAAAATGCTAATTTTTTCTTGCTTTAAAAGCTTCGCGGGTCTTGATATACTTGGCAAAACGCGAAAATGCAAACAAAGTTGAATAAACTACCCCATCAAAGCCATAAATAAAATAACGACGTATAAAATATGCCTTAAAAAAAGCTAACCACGGACCTAGTATAATCTTGGTCAGTGACGCATTTTTGCCTTTTAAAAAACTATCTTTTGCCTGCATTGATGAATAAGAATTAATCTTATCAATCCAATGGCTAAATGATCTAAAAGATTGGTGATAAATGATATTTTTTAATTGTCCAATTTTCTCATTATTATCTTTTGGTACTACAGAATCATGGACTGAGCTATTTCTAAAACCAGCAAAGTCTTTATTGTAAAGGCGCAATTGATTATAATAATAAGCAAATTTATGCGGCTTTTTCTCAAAACGAAATTTATTGACAATTTTTACCTTAAAACCCTTACAATTTATATGGTTATTAGAAAGAAAAATTTCTTTAATTTCATCAGCCAGAGCGCTAGATACTTCTTCGTCGGCATCAATATTTAAGATCCATTTGTTGCGACATTCGCTTTCACCGAAAATTTTTTGTTGACCATATCCTTTCCATTCGTTTAAAATAACTTTTGCGCCTGCTTTTAAGGCGATATCGCAAGTAGAGTCTGTGCTGCCTGAATCGATTATTAAAATTTCGTCGGCAATAGTTTTAACAGCATTGATCACAGGTAAAATGCGGTCTGACTCGTTTTTTGTAATTATAAAAACGGATAAAGGAATTTTTGTCATAAAAAGTTTTTAATGAAATTTAACATTTTTAAAATCTAGAGCAAGTATGAAAAATAAAAAATTTTTAATCACTGTTTTAATCGCGATTTTAATAGGATTTATTGCGCTTGTTGTTAAAAATTACAACAGTAAAACATCTTTTAAATTTGCCAAAGGATTTAATCAAGAAATTACGCAAAATCCGCAAGATGCAGTCAATGCCGCAATCAATAAAGAAGCTGCTGAAAACACTGCTAAACGCAATACCGAATTGTTAAAAATTAAAGATAATGAATTAGCTTTGGGTGATAAAAATGCTCCTATTGTGATGATTGAATATGCTTCATTTTCATGTCCGCATTGTGCAATGTTTTATCGCGAGGCATTTGAAAAATTAAAAACAGAATATATTGATACTAATAAAGTGCAATTCGTATATCGTGATTTTCCTTTAAATCAGCAAGCTTTAATGGCATCAATGATTACAAGCTGTCGTAGCTCGGATGAAAAAGAAAACCGCGTTGAAAAACATCATGGATTAATCAAGGCATTGTTTAAGACGCAAGATAGTTGGGCCTTTGACCAGAAATATATTGAGAAACTTGAATCAGTTGCCAAGCTAGATGGAATGAGCTCTGATCGTTTTAAATCATGTATTGAAGATCAAAAATTGCAAAATCGAATTTTACAAGATAGAATGGAGGCGGCAAAATCGCTATTGATCCGCTCAACACCTAGTTTTTTCATTGATGGTGAGGCCTCGGAGGGTTATGTTGATTATTTGACTTTGAAAAAAATTATCGATAAAAAACTTGCTGATAAAAACATATCTAATTAAGTAAATTAAAAATAAACAAAAGTGACCCAAAAAAAAATCGTTATTACAGATTTGGTTAAAAAATTTGGCCAAAAAGAAGTTCTAAGAAACGTTAATCTCGAAGTTGAGAAAGGCGAGTCGCTGGTTATTCTTGGGGGGTCTGGTAGTGGTAAATCTGTATTAATCAAAATTGTTGCCAATTTAATTGCGCCAACTTCGGGTAGCGTAAAAATTGATGATCAAGAAACCGCGCGCCTAAAGGATTCTGAGCGTGAAATTTTGATGGAAAAATTTGGATTTTTATTTCAAGGTGGCGCGCTATTTGATTCGCTTACGGTGTGGGAAAATATTGCATTTCGCTTAATTAATTCTAAAAAAGTTAATCACCAAGAGGCGAAAAAAATTGCTCTTAAAAAGCTTAATTCTGTAGGTCTTGAAGAGCGCGTGATGTATCTTTATCCCTCAGAGCTTTCTGGTGGCATGCAAAAAAGAGTAGCTTTAGCGCGGGCGATTGCTACAAATCCAGAAATTATTTTTTTTGATGAGCCTACAACCGGTCTCGATCCAATCATGGCAGACGTGATTAATGATTTAATTGTTGCAAATTCAAAAGATCTTGGTGCTACAACCATAACAATTACGCATGATATGCATTCGGCGCGCAAAATTGCTGATAAAGTAGCAATGCTTTATGAAGGTAAGATTATTTGGTGCGGTAAGGTAGAAGAAATGTATTCATCTGGAAACGAACATCTTGAGCAATTTATTCATGGCCATGCTGAAGGTCCGATCAGATTTAAATCTTAGGCATAATTAAAAATTTAGGGAAAAATGTTTAAAAAATCACCCCAAATTTTTAATTACGCCTAAAATTATAACAAAAAGCGGCTAAATTTGTTGATCTAACCACTTTTTTTGCTATTTATCCTTAAAAATATTAAAGATCGACTTTAAGATTGAGCCAGAAGGTTGGTTGCGATTGTTATTTTCATATCCCCCGCGTCTTTTATCGCCACGATTGCGTTTGTTAAATCTGCCATAGCGACCACCACGTCTATCTTCATTGCGTCCATCTGAGCGATTATCGCCACGATTATCGCGACGTTCATCACGATTATCACGACGATTATCACGATAATCATCCCCTAGTTGTTTATCAAGATTGGTATCGCTATCAAGATATTTTCTTTCAAGTTCTAATTGATTAACTTTGCCAGTTACAACCTCCATCTCGATTTCGCGCCTTTCTTCATCCGAAAGGCTTTTGCGTTTTTTGATGGTAAAACCTTGACTTCCCATATCATCACCATAATGCATAAAAATATGGATATTGTAATTTTTTTCAGCTGCGATGATTTCGTGTTTTTTGTAATTAGCCATGTAGGCAATTACTTCATTTGAGGTATATACATAGACTACTCCAACTTGACGATCTGAGCAAGAGTAGCGTATAGCTCGCAAAATGCCAACTGCAAGGATTTCGACAGAGCGAATATATCCTGTTCCATCGCAGTGTTTACAAGGTTCGGTGATAGTTTCAAATAAGCTTGCCCCCAATCTTTGACGCGACATTTCCATCAGGCCAAAAATGCTGATGCGACCAAGTTGTATGCGGGCGCGATCATTTTGTAATTCGTCACGAAGAGTTCGCTCAATTAAACGACGATGTTTTTGATCATACATATCAATAAAATCAATCACTATCAAACCCGCTAAGTCACGCAGGCGTAGTTGTCTTGCGATTTCTCTTGCTGCTTCAAGATTAGTATTAAATGCAGTTTCTTCGACACCATTTTCTTTAGTAGCGCGCCCCGAATTGACATCGATTGCCACCAATGCCTCTGTATGATCAACCACGATTGATCCACCTGATTTTAGTGGGATATTTTTTTCATAAAGTGCTGCTATTTGCTGCTCAACGCGATATTTGTTAAAAACCGGTACGCGATCATCGTGAAATTTTACGTTATGGACGCCAGACGGCATTGTTACCTTAATAAAATTAAGTACAGTATCATAGGCTTGTTGACCTTCAACCACAACCTCCGAAACTTGATCATTATAGACATCGCGGATACATCTTTTAATTACATCGTCTTCAGCATGCACAAATGTAGGGGGTGAGGAGGTTTTTGTCATCTCTTGAATACTTTCCCATAAGCGCGACAAATACTCATAGTCGCGTTTTATTTCGTCGGGTTTTTTCCCTACGCCAGCAGTGCGAATAATGACAGAACGATCATTTGGTATCGTCAATTCACTCAAAATTGCTTTTAAGATTTTGCGATCACGAAAATTATCAACCTTGCGTGAAACCCCGCCTTTATTAGGTGTATTTGACATCAGCACGCAATATTTTCCAGCTAAAGAAATATATGTTGTCATTGATGCACCTTTATTGCCGCGCTCTTCTTTAGTAGCTTGAACCAATATGACTTGGTTTGGTTTAATCACATCTTGGATGCTATATCTTTTGTAAATAGTGTTGATATTGCCACGATAATTATCAGTTTCATCCTCTACAGAGTAAGATCCAGTGGTGATAGTAGAATCATCGTCATCACGAGATGAGCGGCCATCTCGATCACGGTTATCGCGGCCATCGCGGTTGCGACTATCGCGATCGCGTCCATCAGCACGCTCGCGATCACGCCCAGAATCACGATCTCTGCCGTCTCTATCACGTCCATCACGCCCGTTATTTCTATTGTCACGCCCAGAATCACGACCAGAATCACGCCCAGAATCACGCCCAGAATCACGGTTATAGCCGCGATTATCACGTGATGCCTCAGACTCAGCCGTTTGTTGCTCAGAAGGCACTTCTCCGCTAATTTCAGCCCTAGGCTCACTAATTAATGCGGCATCATGTTCGTTTGTATCATTATTATTTTCACTTGGAGTAAATGATTCGCGCAGCTTTTGCTTTTCAGGCTCTGGAAGTGTATAATATTCGGGATGTATATCGGCAAAAGGCAAAAAACCATGACGATCCCCGCCATATTCAACAAAAGCCGCCTGTAATGATGGCTCAACCCTTGTAACACGCGCTAGGTAGATGTTTCCTTTGATTTGTTTTACTGATAATGATTCTCGATCAAAATCTTGTAAAATACCGTTGTCAAGTACCGCAACGCGCGTTTCTTCGCGATGTGCGGCATCTATAATTATTGTTTTATTTGTCATTTTTCCTCTAAATTTTCTTTTAAAGAGGAAGAATTATTTCTTTAAATTAGCATAGCTTTAAGCCTTGATTTTAGTGATTCTATAGGCCATATAATTTATACATAAAATTCATTTAAAATAAAAAAACTATTTAAAGAAAATAACTATTCCATCTTCGTTAATTATAATATTTCTAGCGATTTTTTAGGCCTGTGGCGGCTTCAATTTTGGGTTTGAGGTTTGGTATATCAGCTTTGTAAAAAAATTCGGCTTTAAAAAATCTACCCTGATTTAAGCTTAGTTAATATAAAAAGCCAGATTTATTTTTATAAAATTATGCACAAATTTTAAACTAGTCTTAATTAAGACAAAAAATTTACAAATAACCTTAAATTTATAAGGTTATTTGCTCAATCCAAGCTGCATAATTCGCCAAGACATTTTCGCATTTTACTGCAATAATTTGTGGAATTTGGTATGGATGATGGTCTAAAATGACTTTTTCAACCTGATTGTAAAGATTTGCAGTTGTTTTAATATTAACCAAAATCTCTTTTTCGCTTGTAATTTTGTTGTTCCAGCTAAAAATACTAGATATTTCGCAAAATTGCACGCAGGCCGCTAATTTTTGAGAAATTAACAATTCGGCCAAATTTTGAGCTTGTAAAAGATTTGGATAAGTAGTTTTAATAACAAGAATTTGGTTTTTCATATGATAAAAATTTTTGCCCATCGCGGGCTAGTAAACCAGAAAGCTAAAGAAAACAGTCTTGAAAGTTTGCACGCCGCCTATGAAAAAAAATTCATAGGCATCGAATTTGATATCTGGTTTGTTGATGGGCAATTATTGGTTTGTCATGATAAACCGCAAGGAAAAAATCTGCCAAAATTTAGTGAATTTTTATTTTATGGCAATAAATTTGAATATTGGTTAGATTTTAAAAATCTCGATGAAACTAATACCAATCAGGCTTTAGAGCTAATTAAGCAAGATCTGAAATCGGCAAAAATTGATATGAAAAAAATATATTTTGCGCCATTTATCACCGATTTAGAAAAATCAGAAAATATTTTTAAAATTATAGACAAAATCTTTGCAGACGCACAAATTATGGCTGTATGTGAAGAAATTGCTAAAAATGATCTTATAAATTATCATAATTTTTTGCTTAAAAATAAGATAAAATTCTTATCAATTTATTATAAAAATATTGATAAAAAATTTATGGAAATATTTAAAAACATAAATATTTTTGCATGGACCATTAACGATCCCTCTAAGCTGCGTAGGCTTTATCAATTAGGTGTAAAAAATTTTGCTAGTGACATTGTTTTAAAATTATAATATGAATATAAAAACCAAAAAAGACAGTAAACCCTTATATTTAGGACATCGGGCGCGTGTTAAGAAAAAATTCCTAACATCACTCGGAAAAGAATTACATGATTATGAATTGCTTGAAATCCTTTTATTCTCTGCTTTTGCAAGGCAAGACACAAAAATTATCGCCAAAAAATTATTAGAGAAATTTGGTAATATTTCGGCGATAATAAATGCAGATATAGATCAATTGCGCTTAATTGAACAAATAGGCGAGGGGGCTGTAATATCGATAAAAGTTATCGCTGAAATTATTAATCGAATTCTAAAAAATCAGGCTCAAGAAAAAACGGTTTTAAGCAATTGGCAAGCTCTTTGTCAATATATCAAAAATTCTTTATCAAATCTTGATTATGAAGTTTTTCGTGTAGTTTTTTTGAACAAAAATTTTCAAATAATCGAAGATGAATTATTGGCAATTGGACAAAATGATCACGTTAATATAAGCGTTAAAACAATCACTAAGAAAGCGTTGATTTTTAACGCTTCGGCCCTTGTTTTGGCGCATAATCATCCTTCCGGAGAATTAGTAGCATCGAAGCATGATATTAAAACTACCAATGAAATTATTTTAGCTCTGAAGCCTTTAGATGTAAAGGTTCTTGATCATATTATTGTTGCTAAAAATCAAGTTTTTTCATTTAAAGAAAATATGTTATTATGAAAATGAAAAAAATAATAATAATTTCAGGTCCAACGGCCTCAGGAAAATCATCACTAGCCCTTGATATAAGTGCTTTTAAGGATATCGAAATAATTAATGCTGACGCCTTACAGCTTTATGAGGGCTTACCAATACTGTCTGCGCAACCAAGTGAAGAAGAGAAAAAACTTGTCAAACATCATTTATATTCTTATTTTAAAAGTGAGGAAATTTGTTCGGTTGGATCATGGCTTAAGCTAGTGAAATCAACGATTGAAGATGTTTTTAGGCGCGATAAAACTCCGCTAATAGTAGGAGGAACCGGAATGTATATTTCAAAATTAATTGATGGTATAAATGAAATACCGGAAATTGATGAGATAAATAAAATCAATGCACGCGAGCTTTATAAAAAAATTGAACATCATGAATTTATTGATAATTTAATTGCAATAAGTGGCGAATCTGATCTGATGAATCGGAAAATTAGAAATCTTGATAAGCAGCGTTTAATTAGGGCTTATGAGGTTTTTTTACAAACAAAAAAATCAATATTTTGGTGGCAAAACCAAGAAAATAAATCTATTTTTGATCCAAAATTATTTTTGCATATTAACCTGAATTTGGACCGTGAAAAATTATATCAAAATTGTGATTTACGTTTTGAAAAAATGCTTGAAAATGGCGCCCTGCTTGAAGTAGAATCATTGATGAAAAAGCCAATTAAGGTGGATGCGCAAATAAAAAAAACTATTGGATATATTGAAATTTCTGATTATTTAAACAAAAAAATTTCTTATCAACAAGTCATAGAGCTTGCTGCAAAAAAAACTCGCAATTATGCTAAGCGTCAGTTAACATGGTTTCGAAACCAATTTGATAATTGTAATATTTTTGATAATAAAAATGCAGCTTTAAAATTTTTAAAAGATGAAATTTAACGATATCGGTATTATCATTAGTTTAAAAAATTATAGCGAGAACTCATTGATTTTAAAGCTTTTTTCAAAGAAGCATGGTATTTATCGTGGTTTTATAAATTCACAAAAAACAAAAAAAACCCAAGCAATTTTTCAAGTAGGAAACCTTGTTACATTTGAGTGGAGATCGCGTATTGAAGAGAGTCTAGGTCAATTTTATTATGTTGATTTGCAAAAATCCTACACCGCAAATTTTATTTTTGATAAGTTAAAACTAAATTGTTGCAGCTCTTTATTTTCAATGCTAGATAACTGTTTCTTAGAGCGTGAAAATCAAGAAGAATTATTTGAAAAACTTCATCAATTTCTAAATAAAATTACCGATGAATCAATTGATAAAACTAGCTTTGTTGCAGATTATATAAGGCTTGAGCTCGAGATATTAAAATCGCTTGGATATGGTGTAGATTTGGGTTCTTGTGTGGTCACGGATAGTGTGGATGATTTAGTTTTTGTATCGCCAAAATCAGCGCGAGCTGTATGCCAAAGCGCTGGTGAGCCTTACAGGGATAAATTGCTAAAATTGCCGGAATTCTTACTTGATGATAGCGATTATCAAATAGATCATCAAAATCTATATGAAGGATTAAAACTAAGTGGCTATTTTTTAGAAAAATTTATTTTTGCTGAAAAAAATATAAGACCAGCAAATCGCAACAATATTGAGCTCGATATCAAAAAAACTATAGATCAATCTTAAAATAATTTTTTTTTCTTAAGCATAAATATTGATGCGGCGAGTATAAAAGTCATCGCAAATACAATTGTTGAAAATCCCCAAGAATTATTCTCGCCTGGAATTCCGCCAACATTCATCCCAAATAAGCCAGCGACAAAACCTAGAGGCATAAAGATTGAAGCTATTAAAGATATCTTAAAAATACTTTTATTTAGATTATCCGTAATTGCATTTGATAATTCGTCATGAATAATCTGTGCGCGCTCTTTAACCTCATCAAGCTCTTCGAGCATATGGCTAACTTGGTCGTGATTTTCTTGAAAATGTCTTCGTGCCCATTCGCCAACCCATTGATTATCTGAGGATTTAAGCTGTTGCAGCACTTCTTTTTGTGGCTTCATATAGCGCCTTAAAACTGTGGTTTTTCTGCGCAGTTCGGCCACTGCTTCGCGCAAATCGCTTTGGTTGATATTTTCATCGGCCTTATCTTCAACATCATCCATTTTTTCTCCCAAGCTTACAGTCAAAGGCAATAGCAGCATTAATATTTCATATATTAGATTGTATAAAAACTCGCCAGAATCCTTGATTTTTCTGCCTTGATCGATGTTTTTTGCTACATGAAAAGCAGCGCTAAAATTGCGTTTTTGGATAGAAATAATTCTTTCATCATCAATCCACAAGCGGATCGAAGCTAGATCTTCAACTTCAGAATTGTTATTAAGATTAATACCCCGCAAAATTATTAACATGCCAGTTTCAAATTCGATAATGCGCGGACGCGTTTCTTCGGCAAATAAGGCGTCAATAATTAAGTGGTCTAGATAAGAAACTTCGCGTTGCAACCATTTTTTTGATTGATAATTATTACCATCAAGATGCACCCAAGCGAGACCCTTATTTTTTAATTCATTAGCAACTTCATCATTTTTTAATTGATGTCCCAATCCTTGATTATCAAAGGCGTAAGAGAAAAAAATATGGGTCTGTTTTACCATAAGTTATATATTTTAATGCTTCTTTTTTGCTAAAATATTTAAAACCTCGATAATTAAAGTGAAAAATAGTGAAAAGTAAAGATATGTTTTTGGTATATGAATATAGATGCCATCAGCTAATAATATCACTCCCACCATGAAAATAAAGGCTAGAGCAACAATTTTAAGTGATGGATAATCGGTTAAAAATTTACTAATTGACTCAGAAGAGAACAACATCAAAATCATCGAAATAACAATTGCCGCAATCATTAATGGGATATTGTTGGTCATTGCAACGGCCGTGATTACTGAGTCGAAAGAGAAAATAAAATCAACAACAATAATCTGAATGATAGCCTTTAAAAGCCCGTTTTTAGAGCTTTTAGACTTGTCTTGTTTTTTTTCGGCTTCTTTTTTAGCTCCCTCTCTTACATCATTAAAGATTTCGACTCCGCTTTTAATGATCAGAAAAATTCCGCCTGAAATTAACAATAGATTTCTAAAAGAAAAACCATAGTCCATTATGTTAAATAAAGGTTCGGTGAGAGTCATAATCCAAGATAAAGTCATCAGCATCATTACTCTAATAACCAAGGCCAGGGCCAAACCAAACACGCGGGCACGGTTGCGTAAATTTGTAGGTAACTTATAAGTAACCAGCGAGATAAAAATTAGATTATCAATACCTAGAATTATTTCTAGAAAAGTTAGTGTTAAGAAGCTAAAAACAAGGTCGTAACCGATAAATTCCATAAATTAGATATAATTTTTTTTATGTAAAAAACTAAGTAAAGCCTGTAAATTTAATCCTAAAATCGAAAAATAATCGCCATCAATTTTTTCAAATAAATGTTTGCCAAGAGATTCGTATTTATAGCTGCCAGCACTACCCCAAGGCTTATCTTCATTAATATAAGAAAAAATTTCTTCAGCAGAAATTTGGCGCATTTTTAGTTTAGAGCGCGATAATTTTTTGAAAATCATTTTATCATTTAAATAGACAACCGTAGCATTATTTTGATAATGGATTTTTCCATTGAGATTAGTTAGTTGATCTACAGCTTCTTGTGCATTTTTGGATTTATTGATGCCTTTAGAGTTAAGCTCGCAAATCTGGTCTGAACCTATTACTAAGCAATTTGGATTAAGTTGGCTTACAGATTTTGCTTTGCCGGCGGCCAGTTCTAAAGCCATTTGTGCAATTGTGAAATGTGGATTTTCATCTTTGTATTTTTCTTCATCAAAAGTTGGTGAAATAATGTCAAAATTTATTTTAGCATCTTCAAGTAGGCGCTTTCTAACTGCTGAAGTTGAGGCTAAAATAATTTTTTTATTATTCTTTAAAAATGACATAATTAATCTAGTGAAATCATCGTCAAGAAGCGATTTTCTAGCATTAAATCTTGCTTAAATACGCCAAGCATTTTTTTAGTGATTGTTGTAGTGCCGGCTTTACGCACTCCGCGCGTGGTCATACATTTGTGCTCGGCATCAATTAAAACCGCTACACCCTTTGGTTTGAGAGTTTCATACATTAAATCAGCGATTTGCGAGGTAAGTGTTTCTTGAGTTTGTAGGCGTTTGGCAAAAACATCTAGCAAACGAGCTATTTTGCTGATTCCTACCACTTTTTTATTGGGAATATATGCAATATGAGCCTTACCTACAAATGGTACCATATGATGTTCGCAATGAGATTCTAGGCGCATATTTTTAAGTAAAACAATATCGTCATATTCTTCGACTTCTTCAAAAGTTTTATTTAGAATTTGTTTGGCATCTACATCATAACCAGAAAAAAACTCGCGATATGCTTCAACTACCCGTTTTGGGGTTTCAATAAGACCTTCGCGCTCAGGATTATCGCCAGCCCAAGCTATTAGAGTTTTAACCGCGTTTTCAGCCTCTTTTTGGCTAGGACGAGAAATTTTTTTTATATTTTTAGTCATTTTAGGCAAAAAATTAAATAAAGACGGCCAAGATCATATATTCTTAATGATCAAATTACAAGTTGTAAAATAAAAATTAGCGGTTATAATGACTGTCCCTTAATTTTAGATGTGGTTTTTGTAGATAATTTTAAGGGATTTTACATCACTAAATAATTTAAAAATATATATAAATATATGAAGAACAAACTCCTAATTTTAATAACCGCAATCTTTGCTACATTTGCTTTTGCAACCGCTGAATCAAAAGCCGAAAATATCGCTATTTTAGATATTGAAAAAATCGCTAAAGATGCCAAAGCTGTGCATGATATTCAAAGCAAAGTTAGTAAAAAACAAGATGAATATCAAAAAGAAATCAATAAAAAACAAGCAACTCTTGAATCTGAGCAAAAATCAATCGAATCTAAGAAAAACATACTTTCAAAAGAAGGTTTTGCTGAAGAGCAAAAAAAATTCGAAAAAAAGATCGACGAATTAAAAGCCTTTGTTGAAAAAAGGCAAGCTGCACTTAAAAAAGCTTCAACTGATGGTATGGCTAAAGTTAATGAAGAAATGAAATCTATCATTACTGATATTGCTAAAGAAAAACAATTAACAATAATTCTTCCTGCTTCACAGGTGGTTTTCTCGGCTGATAATCTTGATATTACTAATGAAGTTTTGGAAAAACTTAATAAAAAAGTTACTAAAATCAGCGTAAAATTTGAATAATAGCTCTTTACAATTGAGGCATAAGTTTTTATAATATCTGCCTCAATTTATTATTGGAAATGGGTTTGTAGCTCAGTTGGTTAGAGTGCGCGCCTGATAAGTGCGAGGTCGGTGGTTCAAGTCCACCCAGACCCACCATTTCTTATTGCTCAAGATGTTTTTATCACTAAATGATATTAGATCCAGTTTTTTGGATTATTTCGCTAAAAACGGACATGTTATAGTGCCTTCGAGCCCGCTTATTCCTCATAATGATCCTAGTTTGATGTTTACCAATGCTGGGATGAATCAATTTAAAAATTATTTTACTGGTGTTGAAACTCCTAAATTCAAGCGCGCAGTTACTTCGCAAAAATGCGTTAGAGCAGGGGGTAAACATAATGATCTTGATAATGTTGGTTATACCGCTCGTCATCATACTTTTTTTGAGATGTTGGGAAATTTTTCTTTTGGCGATTATTTTAAAGAAGAGGCAATTTATTTTGCTTGGAATTTTCTAACCAAAGAGCTTAAAATTAATCCTGACAGGCTTTTAGTGACAATATATCACAATGATGAGGCGGCTGCTAATTTCTGGAAAAAAATCGCCATGCTTAATGATGACCGCATAATTCGTATTGCTAGCGACGATAATTTTTGGTCGATGGGTGATGTGGGGCCATGCGGTCCTTGTTCGGAGATTTTTTTTGATCATGGCGATAAAATTTTTGGCGGTCCTCCAGGTAGCAAGGATCAAGATGGTGACCGTTTCACTGAAATCTGGAATTTAGTCTTCATGCAATTCGAAAAAAAATCTGATGACATCATGATTCCTTTGCCAAAGCCTTGTATTGATACGGGTATGGGCTTAGAGCGCATTGCTTCGGTGATGCAATCTGTGCATGATAATTATGATATTGATTTATTTAGAAATTTAATCAATAAAATTAAAACAACTATAGAGGCATAAATTTAGATGTTTCAAGAAGTGTCAATTAAAAATAATCTCAAATAATTTGCTGCTTAAAAAAATATAAACTGTTATTTTTTAACGATGTGTTTTGCTTATAATTTTGTAATAAATTTATGTTATCTGAGAAAAAAATATATAACGCAATAGGCCTGATGAGCGGTACATCAATGGATGGCGTTGATTTGGCCTTAATAAAAAGTGATGGAAAAAATCTAATTGAAAGAAAAAAATTCGCTTATTTTGCCTATGACAAAAAAATCAGGACAGAGCTACAATCCTTGATATACGGCACTCCAAGCTTGCTTGAAATAAAAAAAACTGAGAATAATTTTAGTGATTTAAATGTGCAAATTGTTAATAAATTTTTGCAAGAAAGTAAAATTGACAAAAGAGAAATTGATTTAATCGCTTTTCATGGACACACTATTTTACACGCTCCGCAGCATCACATTACATGGCAGATTGGCAATCCACATTTGCTTGCGGTTAAAACCGGTATCGATGTTATCGCTGATTTTCGTAGTCGCGATATCGCACTAGGTGGACAAGGCGCGCCGCTTGTTCCAATCTATCATTATCATCTTTTGCAACAAAGTCAAAAACTGCCTCTAATTGTTCTAAATATTGGTGGTATAAGCAATATTACTTATTTTTCAAGTTGCGATGAAACTTCGATCGCAGCTTTTGATATATGCTTTGGCAATGCTCCTTTTGATGATTTATTGCGTAAAAAAATGCAATTAGATTATGATAAAAATGGTGAATTATCTAAAAAAGGGACGGTTGATTTTATTTTAGCCGATCGTATTTTGCAAAATGATATTTTTTACAAAAATCCGCCAAAATCTTTTGATCGCGACGATTTTGCTGAAATTTTAGCGCCGATCAATAATCTAAAAATTGAAGATGCTCTCGCGACCTTTGCTTATATGCATGCAAAGGTTATTCAGATTAATTGTGATATGTTAGAAAAAACTTCTCATAAACCAAAAATGATTTTAGTTTGTGGGGGTGGGCGCAAAAATATTGCAATTATGGATGAAATGAAAAAATGGCTTTCTGGTATCGAAATAAAATCAATTGATGAATTAGGTTTTGATGGTGATGCTGTAGAGGCCGAAGCTTTTGCATTTTTAGCAATTAGAAGAATGCTAAATTTACCGATCAGTTTTCAAAAGACGACAGGGGTTTCACAGGTTGATAATTGCGCTCAGGCTTTATCTCAACAGTGTTTTTCTTCTTGCGGCGGCGTCTTCTATCACGCTTAACTTTGCGAATCTTTCCGAAATCAATTGCTAAGCGGCTTTTAATATGATTGTCAACAATTGCGTCAAATTCTTCTAAGTGATTTTTAAAAAAATGATCAGCGCCACCAACTGTTTTATAAATAATTTCGGCACCATCGCGAGCCGAAAGTTTTTCTACTAATTTTGCGCTGTCAATTTCTTTAGAAATTTCATCTTTATCGCCTTGTACAACCAAGCCATTAGAGGCGCAAGGCACGATAAAGTTAAAATCATATTTTGCAACAGGGGGTGCGATCAAAACATAATTCTCGATTTCAGGTCTGCGCATTACTAACTGTAGGGCGATCCATGATCCAAATGAAAAGCCTGCCACCCAAAAATCGGACGATTCCATATTTTGGTCATGAAGCCAATTCATTACAGCTGTAGCATCAAGCAACTCGCCTGCGCCATTATCGAATTTACCTTGAGATTTACCGACGCCACGAAAATTGATGCGCAACACTGAAAACCCATTATTAACAAAAGTTTTGTAGAGATTATAAGTGATTTTGTTGTTCATGGTGCCGCCATGAAGCGGGTGCGGATGAAGCACTAGGGCCACGGGAGCTTTAGGGTTTAAGCTTTGATGATATTTCCCTTCGATGCGCCCAGCGGGGCCGCTAATAATAACTTCTGGCATTTCTTTGAAGAAAATTTATTTTTTAGCTATTAGCAGCTAAATCATCCCATTGTAATGGCTTGCCAGTAGCATCCAAAATTAATTGGGTGGAGCCAGCATATTTTGCAGCCATGTATTTTCCATGCCCTGCGTGAACGCCATGATAAAGGATCGGCTCAACTTCTTTGCCGTTAAATTTTTTCTTTTCGACAGCTTTTCTGTTTTTGGGGTTATTTTTAGTGCCCATAATTAGTTAAAATTTTAGTTTAAAAAAAAAAATAAGGACATAAAATATAAATCATTTTGTAGAAAAAAGCAAGTTTTTTTATAAAATTATAAAAATTAGTCAAAAAATCCAGTTTTATCGCTAAATCTGCGTGTTTTTGATCAATTTATAACCTCAAAAAGCAGCTAAAATGTCTAAATTTGCTCGTTTAAAAGATTGTGTAGTTACTAATAAAAATGTTATTGTGCGCGTTGATATCAATGTTCCGATGTCATCTGATGGTAAAATTGAAGATGATACACGTATTCGTGCCGTGGTTCCGACCCTAAGATATCTTGCGCAAAATCAAGCCAAAGTAATTGTGATTTCGCATTTTGGTCGTCCTGAAGGAAAATTTGATCCGTCAATGTCGCTAAAGCCCTTAGTTTCACGTATTCAAGAGCTTGTTAGTAATAAAATTAAAGTGACATTTATTGATGATTGCATCGGTGATAAAGTTACGCAGGCTGTGTCACAAACTGGATATGGGGAGATAATTTTGCTTGAAAATCTACGTTTTTATAAACAAGAAACCAAAAATGATCCTGATTTTGCTCGCCAATTGGCTGCTTTGGGTAATCTTTATGTTAATGATGCCTTTTCTTGCTCACATCGTGCTCACGCTTCAATTGTGGGAATACCTGCCATTTTAAAGCCTTGTGCAGGATTTTTGCTTGAAGCTGAACTTGATAACCTAACCAATCTGCTAGAAAACGCCAAAAAACCAGTGATGGCGGTGGTTGGCGGTGCCAAAATATCCACTAAATTTGATTTATTAAATAGTTTGTTGACTAAGGCAAATTCAATTGTAGTAGGAGGGGGGATGGCTAATAGTTTTTTATATGCTTTAGATAAAAATATTGGCAAATCTTTATGTGAAAAAGAGCTTAAAGATCAAGTGTTAGCTTTATTTGATGAAGCAAAAAAAACGAATTGCGAAATTATCTTGCCTTTAGATGTGGTAGTTGCAAAAAAATTTGCAGAAGGCGAAAAGGCTACAACCATAAGCATTGATGAAGTTGAGGATGATGATATTATTTTAGATATTGGTCAAAAATCTTCGCAAAATTTAATCGATAAATTAAAAAAACATCAAACTTTAATTTGGAATGGTCCCCTTGGAGCCTTTGAAATCAAACCTTTCAACCTAGGTACTGAAAATTTTGCCAAAAATGTTGCATCTTTAACTAAAAATGGCTTATTGCTTTCAATTGCTGGTGGAGGCGATGTTGTGAGTGCAATAAATTCAGTAAATTTAGCCGATGATTTTACTTATATTTCAACTGCCGGAGGGGCATTTTTAGAATGGCTTGAAGGCAAGGATTTGCCAGGTGTTGCGGCACTTGATCCTTCATGAAATTAACAACAATATTAGGTGCTATTAATTAATTTTGTTAACAGTTTTGGATGAGCAACTAAGTTCTGCGCATGCAATATCTGGCGCACCCGGCGGGATTTGAACCCACAACCTTTGCCTTCGGAAAGCAACACTCTATCCAGTTGAGCTACGGATGCGTCTATTTGTGATTATATAAAAGTCGACAATATTTTACAATGCAATTTCAAGGAAAAACAATTGGCTTTTAGTGGGTTGGTTTTTTTAAGAAGATATAATTTATTATATTATTTTGCGATTATTTTCCCCCTAGCAGTTTTGGCATGAAATTCACCGACAAATTCATATTCTCCAGCTTTTAGCGGCGCAATCATCATCACGATTTTTTTGCCGCCTGTGACGATTTTTTCTTTGTGAAGATCGACACTTTCAAACTCTTCTGTGGTTTTATCTAAATTTTCTACCACTAATTTAAATTTTTTATTAGCCTCAACCTCAATTATTTCGGGGGTAAATTTATGATCCTTAATTTGTATTAAAAATTCTTTTTCTTGCGAAAAATTCTCTTTTGATTGCCGCGCCTGAGCATTTAGAGTGATACTACCAATCAGGCCTAAAATGATAGTTATAACATAAAATTTTTTTTTCATAAAATTTATTTTTTAAATAATTGTGCTAAATCTCTTATATGGGCCACGGTTTTAAGATTAAGATCCGGTAATGATTTTTTTAATGCTGCAAAATTTTTATTTTTTTCATTAGCTTTGGGAATTATACAATTCTTAAAACCTAAGCGAGCAGCCTCTTTGAGTCTGGCCTCAAGGTTATTGATCATGCGCACTTCTCCCGTGAGGCCAATTTCGCCAATTGCAATTGTGGATGATGCAATAGCAATATCGCGCGCCGCAGAAATTAAAGCGCAAGCAATAGCTAAATCAGCTGCGGTTTCATTGATTTCAATGCCTCCAACGATATTTAAATATACTTCTTTATCAAAGAGATTAAGTCCAAATCGGCTACCAAGTACTGCTATCACCATTGCTAGGCGATTAAGATCCCAACCAACAACCGCGCGTCTTGGGGTTGGCATATAAGATGGCGAAACCAAGGCTTGCACCTCAACCAAAATTGGTCGACTGCCTTCGATGCCAGCAAAAACAGCGGTTCCGCTAGTGTCACGATCGTAAGATGCTAAAAATAATTCGCTTGGATTATTAACCTCTGAAAGTCCGATATCATTCATTTCAAACACTCCAATCTCGCCAGCGGCACCAAAGCGATTTTTAATCGCGCGCAAAATGCGAAAATGCAAATCTTTTTCACCTTCAAAATATAAAACAGTGTCCACCATATGCTCTAAAACCTTGGGCCCAGCTATTTGTCCATCTTTTGTAACATGACTTACAATCAATAAAGTGATATTGTTTTTTTTAGCAAAAATTGTCAATTCACCAGCTGCTGCGCGCACTTGCGATACAGTGCCGGGCGCTGATGACAGTTCTTCTAAAAACATAGTTTGAATCGAATCAATAATCACAATAGTTGGGCAATTTTTATCAGGTTTGATTGAATTAATAATGTCAGAAACATTAGTGGTTGCGGCAAGTTGTATGCCTGCTTGTGATATGCCTAATCTCTTGGCTCTAAGCCTTACTTGATCAACAGATTCTTCGCCTGAAATATAAATTATGTGATTATTATGTTTGGCCAGAGCATCTGCCGTTTGTATAAGTAGAGTAGATTTACCGATACCAGGATCGCCACCAATAAGTATCACCGAGCCTTGAACCAAGCCGCCTCCAAGCACTCGATCTAATTCGTTGATAGTAGTTTTAATGCGCAAAAAATCTTGCGCCTCCCCATCTAGTGCGATCAAATCAAGTTTATTATTAGAATTTTTTGATGATTTTTTATCAATAGTAATACGGCTAAAATGCGAGTTTGCGCCACCTTCTTCAAATTCTTCAACCAGACTGTTCCATTCGCCGCAATCAGAGCATTTGCCGCTCCACTTAAAATGTACAGCACCACAGGCTTGGCATGAATAAGCAGATTTTTTTTTGGTCATATTTGGGTTATTTATGATAAATTATGGCGGTCCAAAAGAGCAATGTTGTTAAAGTGATTAATATAAATAATAGAATTTTAGATTTTGTTGGCTCTTTTTAATAAAATTGTACAAGAATATCGGGATGTAATAATGGTTTTTTAATAAAGAACCAATGTTAAAACCGAGTAATATCAACCATTTTTAACAAGCAAAAACCAATCATTTAAAATTATAACTTAAATCAGAAAAAAAGTCCAGATTTATTTGGATATGAACATATAAAAAAACCTTCTACCTCGTTTACAGCAAGGTAGAAGGCGCAATAGAAGAGTTAAAAATGAAATTATTTTTTAGTCTTTGTGTTGATATTTAGATATGAATGTAAATCGTGAGCAAATGACTCAAGTTCAATCAGCTCTAGGCGATTTGAGCGACCAAAGCTTTTATAAGCTAAAATTGCAGGAATCGAAATAAACATGCCGATCGCCGTAATCACTAGGCCCTCACCAACTTGTCCCGAGATTGAAGCTGCAGCTAGGTCAGAATTAATTAGCAAAGCGCGATGAATTTCATAGATAGTGCCTACGATACCAACAAAAGGCGACACTATTGCAATTGAAATAAGTAAAGTCATCCCTGATTCAAGATGTCCCGAGCTACGATTAATTACTTGGCGTAAATTATTAGCGATAAACTCATCGCGGCCAAGCTCTTTGCCAATACCGCTATTTTTGCGCTGATCATAATAATGCGCAGCATCAACGGCACTTTTAGCAAGTTCGGTAAAACTATAATGTTTGCCAAGTTTGCGGCCTAATAAATTAATAGCTTTATCTACGGTTGATTGTAGCCAAAAATCATGTAAAATTTTGTTGATACGAAAACGTCGCAAACTATGTCCGCCTTTAATAATGATCTGAATCCAACTAACTGTAAGCATTAACAATAATGTTGCTATAATAATATGTGTGATTAAATCTCCTTGTAGCCAAAAATTTACCAACCATTCTTGCAGGTCAACAGTAGGGGTTTGGGCATGTATAGGTGAATCATTTGTGGTATTAATGATATTGACATGTTGTGTTGTTTCAGGAAAATTAGCTTCTGTGGCACTTATTTCAAAATTTGCCGCAGAATTTGTTTCGATTTTTATCTCTTCAGACATATATAAATAATATTTTTTTGATTTTATAAAAAATTAGCAAAGAAATTTACTATATAATAAAATTATCATAGCTGATTTATGTCAAGAAATGTTTAAATAATATTTATGAATTTTTTTTGATTATAGCGTTATGATACGATATGGATTTTATGCTCTGTTTTTAAAGGCTTCAGAAGGTTTATTCTTTGAGTTAATCTTTGATACGAATTAATATATAATATAATAATTTAACATTAATTTATAAAAAAATGATTAAAGAAATTTTAAAAAATCAAAAAATAGACTATTTTATTTTGCCTAATTTTGATGAGTTTTTTTTAGAATATTTGCCTGATAATGAAAAGCGCGTGCAATATATATCAGGCTTTACTGGATCTAATGCTACAATCATTTTTTGCAAAGGAAGAAATAAATTTTTTACAGATGGAAGATATATAATTCAGGCAAAAAATGAATTAAATTTAAAAAATTATGAGATTTTTAATATTGCTCAGAAGCCAGTATTTTCATGGCTTAAAGAAAATATTAAAAAAAATGATATAGTTGCAATTGACACAAAAATTGTTAATGTAAATTTTATAAATAATCTTAAAAAAATTATTGATGATAATGCAGCAAAGCTTGTGTATCTTGATCAAAACCCAGTTGATAAATTATGGAAAAATCGTCCCAAAAAAACTAATTCTAAAATTTTTTTTCATGATATTAAATATAGCGGTCTTGATTCTCAATCAAAGCGAAATCTTGTATTTAAAGGGTCAATAGCGGACGCAATTTTATTTACAAGTCCAGAATCTATTTGTTGGTTATTAAATATAAGGGCCTCCGATACACAATATTCACCGCTTCTAGCTAGTTATGCAATTTTATATAAAAATAAAAAAGTTGATTTATTTGTTGATAAAAGACGTTTTGAGGCCGATATAAAAGACAATATAAATTGTGTTAATCCTGATTTATTAGAAAATAAATTAATACAAATCGCTAAAAAATATAAAAAAATACAATTGGATCCAATAGCTACAAATTTCTGGCTATATAATATAATAGAGAAAAATAATTTTGATATTATAAAAAAAACTGATCCCTGCCTTGTTTTAAAGGCATGTAAAAATAAAACTGAAATTGAAGGATCGATAGCAGCCCATATAAATGACGGATTGGCGGTGACTAGATTTTTATATTGGCTTGATAAAAACATTGCTAAAGCCAATATTGACGAGCTTTTATGTGAAAAAAAATTACTAGAGTTTAGACAAAAAAACCCCGATTTTTTATATCCAAGTTTTAATTCGATATCTTCTTATGCCTCTAATGGTGCGGTTGTGCATTATCGCTCATCCATCAAAACAAATAAAAAACTAAAAGGCGATTCATTATATTTAATCGACTCTGGAGGTCAGTATTTTCAAGGTACAACCGATGTTACGCGTACAATTGCAGTGGGAAATCCAAGTCAAGAAATGATCGATAATTTCACATATGTATTGCAAGGACACATTAATTTAGCTTGTGCAAAATTTCCGCGTGGTACCACGGGAGTGCAGCTTGACACCTTGGCGCGTATGGCTTTGTGGCAGCAAGGCAAAGATTATGATCATGGCACTGGACATGGAGTCGGTAGTTTTTTGTCAGTGCATGAAGGCCCGTGTTCTATAAGTAAACGCAGTTTTTCACAACCACTTTTAGAGGGAATGATTTTATCAAATGAACCAGGTTATTATAAAGAGAATGCCTATGGTATAAGGATTGAGAACCTTGTGCTGGTAGAAAAAAACGATGCAGATTTCTTGCAATTGCGCACTCTTACTATGGTGCCAATCGATCCCAAATTAATAAACTTCAAAATTTTAGATTTTGCACAAAAAAAATGGCTTTATGAATATCATAAAAATATAAATTTTGTACTAAAATCAAAATTAAAAAATGATGAAAAGGCTTATCTGGCCTTGCTTTGTGACATTTATAAGAAATTTATAAAAAACTAGTTGACAAAAAAGAAAATAAGTTGTTTAATATACGCCCCTTTACAACAAAAGGCAAAAAAAGTTGTTTTTAAAATCGTAAATATTTGATAGCTAGAGAATACCGCAAATTAATATAGTGCGTTTTTTAAAATTCTTTAAAATCGCACTTAATATTTGCAAAATTCAATTAAAAAAAGTTCCTTAAAGTTGTTTTCAAGTTATGCAGGTTTTATTCTGCATATAGTATGTTTTAAATAAACAAAATAAGGGCATTCGACGGATGCCTTGGCATAGATAGGCGATGAAGGACGTAATAGGCTGCGATAAGCTCAGGGTAGCTGCCAATAAGCTTTGATCCTGAGATTTCCGAATGGGGTAACCCAATCTCTTTTAGAGATTATTCTTAACTGAATTTATAGGTTAAGAAAGCGATACCTAGTGAACTGAAATATCTAAGTAGCTAGAGGAAAGGACATCAACAGAGACTCCGTTAGTAGTGACGAGCGAACGCGGATCAGGCCAGTCCTAGGGATTTGTTAATGAGAATTACTTGGAAAGGTAAGCCATAGTGGGTGATAGCCCCGTATCTAAAAAAGCAAATTTCTAGGCGCGAGTAGGGCGGGACACGTGAAATCCTGTCTGAACATGGGTGGACCAGTTCATCCAAGCCTAAGTACTAATCTATGACCGATAGTGCACAAGTACCGTGAGGGAAAGGTGAAAAGAACCCCGATAAGGGGAGTGAAATAGAAACTGAAATCGAATGCCTACAAGCAGTTAGAGCACCCCTTGAGGGTGTGATAGCGTACCTTTTGTATAATGGGTCGGCGAGTTAATTTTGTCGTGCAAGCTTAAGCCGTAAGGTGTAGGCGCAGCGAAAGCGAGTCCTAACAGGGCGACTTCAGTACGGCGAATTAGACCCGAAACCAGATGATCTAGCCATGGCCAGGTTGAAGGTAAGGTAACACTTACTGGAGGACCGAACCCATTAATGTTGCAAAATTACGGGATGAGCTGTGGCTAGGGGTGAAAGGCTAAACAAATCTGGATATAGCTGGTTCTTCGCGAAATCTATTTAGGTAGGGCGTCATATAATTACCGTTGGGGGTAGAGCACTGTCTAGGCTAGGGGGTCCAAAAGACTTACCAAACCTTAACAAACTCCAAATACCAACGAGTTCAATATGGCAGGCAGACAGCGGGTGATAAGGTCCGTTGTCGAGAGGGAAACAGCCCAGACCATCGTCTAAGGTCCCTAAGTTATCACTAAGTGGGAAAGGATGTGGAGAGACCAAAACAACCAGGAGGTTGGCTTAGAAGCAGCCATCCTTTAAAGAAAGCGTAATAGCTCACTGGTCTAATTAAGTCTTTCTGCGCCGAAAATGTAACGGGGCTCAAGTGATACACCGAAGACATGGATTTACTTGATTTATCAAGTAAGTGGTAGCGAAGCGTTGTGTAAGTCTGTGAAGGTGAACCGTCAGGTTTGCTGGAGATATCACAAGTGAGAATGCCGACATGAGTAACGATAAAAAGTGTGAGAAACACTTTCGCCGAAAATCTAAGGTTTCCTGCGTAAAGTTAATCTGCGTAGGGTTAGTCGGAACCTAAGGCGAGGCCGAAAGGCGTAGCCGATGGCAATTGGGTTAATATTCCCAAACCAGAAGGTGAGTGACGGAGTGTACTGGTTTATGTCTTCTTAATGGATTGAAGGCGTACGCCGGTCGCTTCCAGGAAATAGCCCCTTCTTAAGTCCGTACCAAAACCGACACAGGTGGATGGGTTGAACATACTAAGGCGCTTGAGAGAAGTACTCTGAAGGAACTAGGCAAAATGCATCCGTAAGTTCGCAAGAAGGATGGCCAATTAAAGCGCAAGCTATAGTTGGTGGCACAGAAATGGGGGTAGCGACTGTTTATCAAAAACACAGGGCTCTGCTAAATCATGAAGATGATGTATAGGGTCTGACGCCTGCCCGGTGCTGGAAGGTTAAGTGATGGTGTGAGAGCACTTGATCGAAGCCCCAGTAAACGGCGGCCGTAACTATGACGGTCCTAAGGTAGCGAAATTCCTTGTCGGGTAAGTTCCGACCCGCACGAATGGCGTAACGACTTCCCCTCTGTCTCCAGAGTACACTCAGTGAAATTGAATTTGCCGTTAAGATGCGGTATTCCTGCGGTTAGACGGAAAGACCCCGTGCACCTTTACTATAACTTTACACTGAAATTAAAAATGAGCTGTGTAGAATAGGTGGGAGACTTTGAAGCTCAGGCGCTAGCTTGAGTGGAGTCATCAGTGAAATACCACCCTGCTTATTTTTAATTTCTAACCAGAGCGATTATATCATCGCTTGGGACACTGTATGGTGGGTAGTTTGACTGGGGCGGTCGCCTCCCAAAGAGTAACGGAGGCGCGCAATGGTAAGCTCAGACTGGACGGAAATCAGTTTTAGAGTGTAATGGCATAAGCTTGCCTGACTGTGAGACCTACAAGTCGAACAGAGACGAAAGTCGGTCATAGTGATCCGGTGGTTTTGTATGGAAAAGCCATCGCTCAACGAATAAAAGGTACGCCGGGGATAACAGGCTGATCTTGCCCAAGAGTTCATATCGACGGCAAGGTTTGGCACCTCGATGTCGGCTCATCACATCCTGGGGCTGAAGAAGGTCCCAAGGGTTCGGCTGTTCGCCGATTAAAGTGGTACGTGAGCTGGGTTCAGAACGTCGTGAGACAGTTCGGTCCCTATC